>Ga0307408_100000026_pt1 | contig 261688 bp, 204 predicted proteins | sample 322Cmetagenome_FD_202116 | JGI IMG/M metagenome (GOLD analysis project Ga0307408, IMG submission 202116) | Maize rhizosphere microbial communities from greenhouse at UC Davis, California, United States - 322HYB-C-3 | ecosystem: Host-associated > Plants > Roots > Rhizosphere > Soil | place...
TGCCAATCAAGGCGCAACGCGCAGCCCGCATTGATATGCGGGCCAGCGGTGCAACGCCGAGTGGCCCCTGACGGCGAGCCTTCCCTTGGGGTTGTGACCAGAAAGCCCGCGCGCGGCGTTGCAAATCCTCGCCGGGTGTCCAACCCGGCTGCGGTTTGCGCCTTGCTCGCAGCCTTTCTGGTCACAACGCGGCCTGCTCCCGTAGTGTTAACAGGCCCAAGCTCCCGAAGGGGCAGGATTACTTGGCGGTCACGGCGGTGTGCAGCACGCCGATGGGCTTGCCGCCGTCGAGCACCGGCGCAGAGACATGCACGCTGGGGATCTGCGTGGAGGTGTCGGGCTTGATCTCGTCGGCCGACCAGGCGTGGCCCTTGATGGGCTGGGCGAACACGGGGCGTGCGGCGTTGTTCCAGATCAGCGGGCGGACGCTGGCCGCCACGAGGTTGCCCTTCTGGTCACGCAGCAGCAGCTTGTTCATCGTGTCGTCCTTGGCTTCCAGGTCGGCGATCTGGCGGCTGACCTTGGACTTGAGGATGTTCTGGATGAAGGGGTCGCCGTCGGGCAGGTCCACCCACTTGCCGTTGCTCATCTCCGGCGCGCCCTTGGCGTTGGCTTCCTTGACGGCCGCGACGATGGCCGGGTCTGCCGCCATGGTGACGAGCTTGGCCTTGACCTTGTCGACCTTGGCCTGCACGTCGGCCGGCAGGGAGGCCGAGGCGGCCAGGCAGGTGAAAAGGCTGAAGGCGGCAACAACGGCCGGCAGGCGGCGTACGGAAAACACGGGCATCGTCAAACTCCCTGAATGATGGGTGCCAGTTGAAAGGTGGTGCTGGAACCTCGGGGAGTGCATTTGCAACGTCCGCGGGTCACAGCGTCGAGCTGGGCCGGGCACGACTTTGCGTCAACCCAGGCGCGGAGGGAAGTGTCGCGGTTGCGGTGCGCATGCATACGAACAACACGCTAGGAACGCGGTGCTATTTCTCACTTGCCGTGGGGTCAGGTCGTTCGGGCTCCCTCAAGGAAGTCGAACCAGCAGCAACACGCAGGCCAGTCCCATGCTGACCGGGATGCTGACGTAGGGCGGCTGCTTGAGCCGCCACACCAGCAGCAGCGCCGCAGCCGTCAACACCGAGCAGGCGAGCGGTTCGGTGCGCAGCGGCTGCTTGAGCCACAGCGTCACGGCGGCGCCGGCAATCAGTCCGACGACGGCGCAGCGCACGCCGATCATGGCGTGCTGGAACCAGCGCAGGCCCTTGAGCCGGTCCGCGGCCTGGCTGACGCCGACGGCGATGATGGCCGTGGGCGTGTAGACACCCACGGTGGCGGCAAGCGCGCCCTGCCAGCCGGCGATGTCCATGCCGGTGAAGGTGGCGATGCCCACGATGGGGCCGGGCGTGAGCTGGCTGGCGGCCAGGCCCGCCGTGAAGCCGGCATGGCTGAGCCAGCCCAGGTGATCGACGATCAGCCCCTCAAGCAGTGGCACCATGACCAGCGCCCCGCCGAACAGCGTGGTGGCGATGCCCGCGAAGGCCAGCATCAGCCGGGCCACCGCGTCCTGCGGCAGCAGTGCCGGCACGACCTGGAACACCGCCAGGCCGGCAGGCAGCAGGCACAGCAACAGCGCCCGCGGGCCCATCGCCGGGCTGGTGGCCGCGGGTGCTGCCGCCGGCGCCGGCCAGAACAGTCTTGCGATCAGCCCGCCACCGGCCAGCACGAGGATGGGTGCCGACCAGAAAGGCAGCACCAGCAGCGCGATGGCCGCGGCGACGGCCAGCGCCTTGTCCCGCGGCCGGGGCGCCGCCTTCTTGGACTGGTTCCAGGCGGTGTTGGCCATGATCACGGCCAGCGGCGCGAGCACGCCCACCATCAGCGCCTGCAGCAGGCGCGGCTGGCCCGCGAGGGAGGCATATCCCCACCACAAGGCGATGATGATGAAGAAGCTCGGCATCACGATGCCCGCCAGCGCCGCCGCAAAGCCCAACCACCCGCCCAGCCGGTGACCCATGACGGAGAGCGCGTTCACCGCCTGGGGGCCCGGCAGCATGGTGACGAGGGCCATGAGGTCGAGAAAGTCCTTCTCGGCCACCCAGCCGCGCTGCTTCACGAAGCGCTGCTGGGCCTGGGCCAGCAGCGCCATGAAGCCTCCCCACGCGGTGAAGCCGAGCACGAGGCAATCGACGAAGAGGCGCTGCGGCGTGTAGGGCGTGGCGGCCAGAGGCAGGTTTTCTGCAAGGTCCTGCGGGGCAAGGGGCCGGGTCTTGCTCATGGCGCGTTCAGGCGGCTTGCCGGGTGAGGTTGCGGATGGCCGCCAGCAGTTCTTCCTGCGGCTTGCGGGCCGCGGCATCCTCGGCGGACAGCTCTTCCCGGGCCGCAGCCTTCAGGCGCCGGTTCTCGGCATCCAGGGTGGCGAGCGCGGCGGCATCGTAGCTGCGTGCGGGGCAGGTCTTGCCGACGAACTCCAGCGGGTAGCCCAGCGCCGTCAGCGATTCACCGGCCACGGACTCGAAGTCGATGATCTGGTCCTGCGTCATGCCCTGCAGCCACTTGCGGCTGTTGCCGGCCATCACGGGCTTGCGCACGTTCTCCCACATCTTGCCGGAGGCGGCCGTGCGGCCGGCTTCGTCCGAGCTGTGGAAGTCGAGCATCTCCGGCTTGAACTCGATGCCAAGCCAAGCGCAGAGCTTGCGCAGCGACGGCTCGGGATCGCCGGTCAGCGATTCATAGGACAGCGCCATGTACTGCGACGCCGGCACGCTCTTGCCGCACTGGAGCGCCAGTTGCTGTTCCTGGTGCCACTGGCGGCCGATGTGGAAGGCGGTCTTCTCGCCCACCACGGCCTTCATGAACGACAGGCAGACGTCGCGCCCGTCGCGGTACAGATAGAGATAGCGTGCGTCCGCGCCGAAATAGCGCTCGATCTCGGACAGGAAGTGCACATTGGCGAGCGACTTGCACATCCAGTCGGGCTTGCCATGCGCCTCGGCCATGCGATCCATGACGGCGCCGAAGACCGCCACCAGGCTGTTGTCGCGGCAGCGGCCCCGGATGTCCGCGCGGTCGAAGCTGACGCCCCAGGGGACCGGGTTGACCTCGACCATGCGGACCACGTCATCGACGAGGCGCTGGAAATTGCGCTCCTGCGCCAGGTCGCCATAGCCGGGCAGCAGCGGCGCAAATCGCTCCAGGATGTGCGGCGGGTGCGGCGCCGCGATGTCGGGCGCCTGGTTGATCATGAGGCGCAGGAGGTTGGAACCGGAACGCTGGGTGCCGATCATGAAAATCTTCATGGAATGCTTCCTGTCAGAAGGGTTGTGAATCTGCTGCGGGCAGGCGCTGCCCCGCGCAGGCAGCGCCCGCGGGAGCGGCACAGGCCGCGGGATCAGGCGGACGCGTAGAAATGCGGGTTGTCGAGGCCGGGCTTGCCGTAGCACAGCGGCTCGTCGCTGCCCACCCGGCGTACCAGGCCGCCCGCGGCGCGGAGCACGGCGTCGCCGGCAGCGATGTCCCACTCCATCGTGCGCCCGAGGCGTGGGTAGAGGTCGGCGTGACCCGCCGCGACCAGGCAGAGCTTGAGCGACGAGCCGGCACTGACCAGCGCCGCCACCTTGCGGCCGGCCAGGAAGGCCTCGAGCTCCGCCGCATCGCCGTGGGACCGGCTGGCCACCACGGACAGGCCCGCGTCAGGTACGGTGCGGCAGCGGATGGGGCGTCGCCCGTCGGCGTCTTCCACCCAGGCGCCCAGGCCGTCGCCTCCTGCGTACAGCCGGCCGAGCGCCGGCGCAAGCACGACACCGAGCACCGGCACGCCCCGCTCGATCAGGGCAATATTCACCGTGAACTCGCCGTTGCGGGAAATGAATTCCTTGGTGCCGTCCAGCGGGTCGACCAGCCAGAAACGGCCACCGGCGATGTCGGGCATCACGCCGCCCGAGACGGCTTCCTCGGCCACGATGGGGACGCCAGGTGTCAGGTCTTGCAGCGCCGCCGTGATGATGGCCTCGGCACGTTCGTCTGCCGCCGTGACGGGCGATGCATCGGACTTGCCGCGGACCTCGAAGTCGCTGTCATAGACCTCGAGGACGGCCGCGCCGGCTCGACGACAGATCGCTTCGACGCTGCGAAGCAGGTTTTCTTTTGTGGCTTTCATCTGAATCTCCCTCGGCCCGCATGATGCACGCTGCGCGTCGTCGAGCGATTAGGGTTGGCGAGCGGTATGCGCCGTCATCGACATCAGCTAACTTACCAGCACGTGCAACACGCAGATGTTGCTGATCGGGTGGCAAGCCGTGGAATAACGGCCAGGGAGGACGCGATGAGTGGAGTGCAGCCGGTTGAATCCTGCATGGCGTTGACGTCGCCATCACAGGACCTTGAGGACGATCAACCGCCCGGCCAGGTCTGGCTTCACAGCGTCAGCGGGGCTGCGCCTGGCGCCCATGTGCGCACGCTGATGGCGAACATTTCCAGCGTCGGTTTCGGCCGTTGGCAGGTGCATGAGTCGCCGGCCGGGCTGCCGGTAGCCGTCGCCTTGCTGGAAGGGCGGCGGCGGTCGGCTCAGCTGTTGCTGTGGATCGATGCGACAAACCTGGCTGCCGGTCGCCTGCAGGCGACCTTCCAATCTCTGGCCCTGCTCGGCAGCGAGCCCTTTGTGCTGCTGCTGGACAAATCCTCCCATCAGAGCCTGGCCGGCAATGACGAGGACGATGCCGAGGCGCGCATGCGGCAACTGGCGGCCCGCTACGGCCTGCACCAGTTCGACGTCTTGACCGTGGATGCACGAGGCGCCCTGCCGGGAGAGCACGGCGGCACGACGCGCCTGGGCGGCGCACTGTTGCAGATGGCGGGCCTGCGGGCCGCCCACCTGTCGGGCCCGCTGCGGATGCAGGTGCTGGCCGTGCTGCCCGACACCGCCCCGGCGGTGTACGGCGAATTGCTAGAGGGCAGCGTCGCCGAGGGTGATTCCGTGCGGCTGCTGCCGTCGGGGCAGATCGCCCAGGTGCGGGCGGTTCTCGGGTATGCCAACCACACGCCGCTGTGCGGCGACCTGCTCACGCTGCGGTTCGCGGAGCCCGCCGATGTGCGCGGCATCGATCTCGTGACGGCGGCCGATGAACCGGTGGAGTCGGCCGACGAGTTCCAGGTCCAGTTGATCAGCGACTCACCCGAGGCCGTGGCAGGGCGCAGCGACTGGCAGCTGTGCCTCGGGCCGACCCGGCGCTTCCAGCAGGTCAAGCTGCTGGACCTGCAGCCGCTGCCGGAGCGGGACGGGGGTGGCGCATGCGGCTTCACGGCCCGGCTGCGCATGGACACGCCCGTGCCGTTCTCGCCGTCGCCCGCGCTGCTGCCGTTGCGGCTGTTCAGCCTGAACGCCGGCGTGGACGGGCCGGCGGCAGCTGCGGGCACGCTGCTTCGGGCCAGCCGCGCTGCGTCCAACATCCACCGGCAGGCCGTCAGCGTCGACAAGGCGACGCGGGCGCGCCACATGGGCCAGCGGCCCTGCGTGATCTGGCTGACGGGCCTGTCCGGCGCCGGCAAGAGCACCATCGCCAATCTCGTCGAACAGCAGTTGCTGGCCGCCGGGCTGCACACCTATCTGCTGGACGGCGACAACGTCCGGCATGGCCTGAACCGGGACCTGGGTTTCAGCGACGAAGCCCGCGTGGAGAACATCCGGCGCGTGGCCGAGGTCGCCAAGCTCATGGTGGACGCCGGGCTGATCGTCATCACCGCCTTCATCTCACCTTTCAGGTCCGAGCGCGAACTGGCGCGTCATCTGATGGCCGATGGCGAATTCCTCGAGGTCCACGTGGATGCCCCGCTCGCGCTGGCCGAGCAGCGCGACGTCAAGGGCCTGTACCGCAAGGCGCGCCGCGGGGAGATCAAGGGCTTCACCGGCATCGACGCCCCCTATGAATCCCCAGTCGACCCGGAGCTGCGCATCGACACCAGCGAAGGCGGGCCCGAGGACGCCGCCGCGGCCGTGCTTCGCTTGCTGCAGGCGCGCGGCATCATCAACCCGCCGGCGGTCATGCCGGTGAGCCGAGGCGACGCTGATCACTGCGTCGATAGCCACGGCGTGCTCTCCACCGCGATGGGTGCCGTGCAGTGAGGCGACGGCGCCCGGCACGTTGACAGCCCGCAAGGCCCACACGCACAATCGCGCCCGCTCCGGGGTGCCGGGGCCTGCCTTGTGGCGGGCCTTGACGCTGAGACGGTCACCGATGACCGAACCCGTGAACTTGAACCGGCTAGTACCGGCGTAAGGAGAGCGCATGCCTCGCGGCGTGCCGGCGACCACCCCTGCGGTGGGCCGTCCGGCGCACCCACAGGCGGCCTTGGAGCAACCGATCAACCGCTCCAGGAGACCGCCGCATGAACGCCCCCGAAAAGAACCTGTCGCTGGCCGAGCGCCTGTCGCTGACGCGCGAGCCCTTCCCGGCATCGCGCAAGGTCTATGTGACCGGCAGCCGCCCCGACGTGGCCGTGCCCATGCGCGAGATCGCGCTGACGAACGGCGAGCGCGTCGTCGTGCACGACACCTCCGGCCCCTACACCGACCCCGGCGCCCCCATCGACGTGCGCCGCGGCTTGCCGCCCATCCGCTCCAGCTGGGTGGGCGACCGTGCCGACACCGAGGCCTACGTCGGACGCACCCGCGTCGCGCTGGACGACGGCGGCAAGGAAGACAGCGAGCGCATCGCCCAGTTGCGCGCCGAGGCCGCCGCGCTGCAGCGCCCGCCGCGCCGCGCCCAGGCCGGCAGCAACGTCAGCCAGATGCACTACGCGCGCCGCGGCATCGTCACGCCGGAGATGGAGTTCGTCGCGCTGCGCGAGAACGGCAAGCGCGAATGGATGCGCGACTACCTGGGCGACGCCGAGCGCGAGCAGCGCCTCAGGGGCAACGCGATGGGCGCGCGCATCCCCGACATCATCACGCCCGAGTTCGTGCGCGACGAGGTGGCCCGCGGCCGCGCCGTCATCCCGGCCAACATCAACCACACGGAGCTGGAGCCGACCATCATCGGCCGCAACTTCCTCGTGAAGGTCAACGCCAACATCGGCAACTCGGCCGTCACGTCCAGCATCGAGGAAGAGGTCGAGAAGCTGGTGTGGAGCATCCGCTGGGGCGCGGACACGGTGATGGACCTCTCCACCGGCCGCAACATCCACACGACGCGCGACTGGATCGTCCGCAACTCGCCCGTGCCCATCGGCACCGTGCCCATCTACCAGGCACTCGAGAAGGTCGGTGGCGTCGCCGAGGACCTGACCTGGGCCATCTTCCGCGACACGCTGATCGAGCAGGCGGAGCAGGGTGTCGACTACTTCACCATCCACGCCGGCCTGCGCCTGCCCTTCATCCACCTGACGACGAAGCGCCGCACCGGCATCGTGTCGCGCGGCGGCTCCATCCTCGCCAAGTGGTGCATCACGCATCACCGCGAGAACTTCCTGTACACGCACTTCGAAGAGATCTGCGAAATCATGAAGGCCTACGACGTGACCTTCTCGCTCGGCGACGGGCTGCGCCCCGGCAGCGGCGCGGATGCCAACGACGAGGCCCAGTTCGCCGAACTGAAGACGCTGGGCGAGCTGACGCAGATCGCGTGGAAGCACGACGTGCAGACCATGATCGAAGGCCCCGGCCATGTGCCCATGCACCTGATCCAGGCCAATATGGACGAGCAGTTGAAGCACTGCCACGAGGCACCGTTCTACACGCTGGGGCCTCTCACCATCGACATCGCGCCGGGCTACGACCACATCGCCTCGGCCATCGGCGCGGCCATGATCGGCTGGATGGGCACGGCCATGCTCTGCTATGTGACGCCCAAGGAGCACCTCGGCCTGCCCGACCGTGACGACGTGAAGCAGGGGCTGATCGCGTACAAGATCGCCGCGCATGCGGCCGACATCGCCAAGGGCCACCCCGGCGCCCGCGCCCGCGACGACGCGATGAGCAAGGCGCGCTTCGAGTTCCGCTGGAACGACCAGTTCGCACTTGGGCTGGACCCGGACACGGCGCGCGACTACCACGACGAGACGCTGCCCAAGGACTCGTCCAAGGAAGCCCATTTCTGCTCGATGTGCGGGCCGAAGTTCTGCTCGATGAAGATCACGCAGGACGTGCGCGACTACGCGTCGAAGAACGGACTGGAAGCCGCCGATGTCGTCGCCGACGGCATGGCGCAGAAGTCCGCCGAGTTCAAGGCGGGCGGCGGCGAGCTCTACATCCCGATCGCCAAAGCCTGAACGTGGACATCGCCATCGCAGGTGCCGGCGTCATGGGCCGGCTGCTGGCCTGGCAGCTGGCGCGCGCCGGGCACCGCGTGCGTGTCGTCGATCCGGCGTCGGGGCCCGAGCAACCGGGCGCCGCGGGCTTCACGGCGGCGGGCATGCTGAGCCCGCTGGCCGAGCGGGAGCATGCCGAGCCCGATGTCGTGGCGCTGGGCTGGCGGTCGCTGGAACTCTGGCCGGCGATTGCCGCCGCGCTCGGCCGGCCCGGCCTCGTGAAGACCGAGGGCAGCCTGTTGCTGGCCCACGGCAGCGACGTCGGCGCGGCGCAGCGCGTGCTGGCCCGTCTGACCGACGGCCCCGAGCCTTTGAACCGCGCCGCGCTGCAGATGCTGGAGCCGGCGCTGGCGCCCGATCTCAGGGCCTGGTGGCTGCCGAGCGAGGGCCAGGTGTTGCCGCATGAACTGCTGGCGGCCCTGGCCAAGCAGGCGCCGGATGTCGACTGGCTGTGGGGCCGTCGCGCCACCACCGTGCAGCCACGTCGCATCGAGCTGGACGACAGCCGGCGGCTCGACGCCGACCTCGTCATCGACACGCGCGGCCTGGGCGCCAAGCCCGACATGCCCGCGCTGCGCGGCGTGCGCGGCGAGATCCTGTGGCTGCATGCACCCGGCGTCGCGCTGAACCGGCCGGCGCGGCTGATGCATCCACGCCATCGCGTCTACCTCGTGCCGCGGCCGGGCGACGTCATCGTCGTCGGCGCGTCGGAGGTCGAGAGCGAGGACCGCTCGCCGGTCAGCCTGCGCAGCGCCGTCGAGCTGATGGCCGCGGCCCACAGCGTGCTGCCCGACCTGGCCGAGGCGCGCATCGTGCACATGGAAACCAATCTGCGGCCGGCGCTGCCGGACCACCGGCCCCGCATCGATCACGAGCCCGGCCTGCTGCGCATCAACGGCCTGTTCCGCCACGGCTGGCTGCTGGCGCCTGCGCTCGCCGAGAAAGTCATCGCCCATGTCTGAGTTCACGCTGAACCATGAACCCCGTCCCTGGCGCGAAGGACTCACCGTGGCCGCGCTGCTTGCCGAGCAGGGCAGGGCGGCCGATGCCGTCGCCACGGCGCTGAACGGCGCCTTCGTGCCGCGAGCGCGACGCGACACCACGCTGATCCAGCCCGGCGACGAATTGACGCTCATTCAACCCATCACCGGAGGCTGACGATGAGCAGTTGGACCCTCTACGGCCGCCCGCTGACGAGCCGCTTCCTGCTCGGCACCGCCGGCTACCCATCGCCCGACATCCTGCGCCAGGCCATCCACGCCAGCGGCGCCCAGGTGCTGACCGTCGGCCTGAAGCGCACGCTGGCTGCGGCCGGCGACAACGGCTTTGTGGCGGCCATCCGCGAGACGCTGAAGGCCACCGGCGGCCAGCTGCTGCCCAACACCGCCGGCTGCCGCACCGCGCAGGAGGCCGTCACGCTGGCGCAGATGGCACGCGAGCTGTACGACACCACGTGGATCAAGCTCGAAGTCGTCGGCGACGAGTACACGCTGCAGCCCGACCCCTGGGAGCTGGTCAGCGCGGCAGAACGGCTGGTTAAGGACGGCTTCGATGTCTTCCCCTACTGCACCGACGACCTCGTCACCTGCCGCCGCCTGCTGGACGTGGGCTGCCAGGTGCTGATGCCCTGGGGCGCGCCCATAGGCTCGGGCCAGGGCCTGCTGAACCCCTTCGCGCTGCGCACGCTGCGCGAGCGCCTGCCCGGCGTGCCGCTGATCGTCGACGCCGGCATCGGCGCGCCGTCGCACGCGGCCCAGGCGATGGAGCTGGGCTTGGAGGGCGTGCTGCTGAACTCGGCCGTCGCTCAGGCGGGCGACCCCATCCGCATGGCCGCAGCCTTCGGCCAGGCCATCGCAGCGGGCCGGCTGGGTTACGAGGCCGGCGTGATGGCCAAGCAGGACATGGCGGTAGCGAGCACGCCGGTCGGCGGAAGGCCCTTCCTCATCCCATGACGAAACCGATCATCTGGAGCATTGCCGGGCTGGACAGCGGCGGCGGCGCGGGCCTGTCCGCCGACCAGCGCGCGGCCGATGCTTTTGCCGTCCACCTTTGTCCCGTCGCCGCGGCGCTGACGGCGCAGAACAGCATCGCTGTCGATGCCGTCTTCCCCGTGCCGCCCGCGCAGCTGGACGCCCAGCTCGCCGCGCTGGCGCAAGACCTGCCACCGGCGGCCATCAAGACCGGCCTGCTGGGCGGCGTCGAGCAGCTGCGTGTCGTCACGCGCTGGGTCGACCGGCTGCGCGAACACGGCCCGGTCGCGCTGGTCGTCGACCCCGTGCTGCGGGCATCCACCGGCGCGAGCCTGGCGAACGACGAGCTGTTGCGCGCCTACCGCGAGGAGCTGCTGCCGCGCGCCAGCGTCGTCACGCCCAACCGCAGCGAAGCCGCCAGACTGGTGGGCGAGGCCGGCTGCCCGCAGATGCAGGCGCCGCTGCTCGGCGTGCCCACCGTCTGCATCACCGGTGGCGACGCCGACGAAGCGCTGGCGAACGACTGGCTGCTGAGCCCGCAGGCCAGCGGCTGGCTGGCCCTGCCGCGGCGCGATGCGCGCAACCACCACGGCACCGGCTGCTGTTTTGCGACGGCGTTTGCCGCGGCCCTGGCGAAAGGCTTCGTGCCCGCCGACGCGGCCGTGCTGGCCAAGATGGCGACGACCTCCGGCCTGCTGGCCGACGCTCCGCCCGGCGCGGGTGCCGGACCGGTGCGGCCCGCCGCCGGCTTCATCACCGATGCCCCCCTGCTGCCGGCGCTGTTCGACCACCCGCCCACGGCCTGGCCCGCGCGGCCCGACGGTCCCTCCGCCGTCGAAGGTGTCTATGGCATCACCGACAGCGGCTCCCATGCGGCCGAGCTCTTCGCGGCCGGCCTCGCCACCGTGCAGTTGCGCATGAAGCGCGGCGACGCGCAGAGCGGTGCCGCCTGGCACACGCGGCTGGCCGCCGAGGTCCAGCCCGCGCTCGATGCGGCGCGGCGACACGGCGCGACCCTCATCGTCAACGATCACTGGCGCGCCGCGCTGGCGCTGGGCGTGGACTTCGTGCACCTGGGCCAGGAAGACCTGCTGGCGCTCGACGCCGCGGCCCGTGCCGACCTGGCCCAGGCCCGTGCCCGTGGGCTGAGGCTGGGTCTCAGCTCGCACAGCCTGTGGGAACTGGCCCGCGCCGTGGCCTGGGCACCGGACTACATCGCCTGCGGCCCGGTGTGGCCGACGCTCACCAAGGCCATGCCCTGGCGGCCGCAGGGGCTGGACAACCTGGCCTGGTGGGCGGCCATGTCGCCGGCGCCCGTGGTGGGCATCGGCGGCGTGCTGGCGCCGGAGCAGTTGATCCAGGTCGCGGCCAGCGGTGCGGCGGCGGGCTGTGTCGTGCGCGGGCTGCTTCAGCGGCCGGCGGATGACTGGCTGCAGGCCTGGCGCAGCGGCGCCGGCATGCCGCTGTCGGACGAGCCCGGCTGGCCACATCCCAGCCTGGGCGGCTGAACGCGTCTCAGCGGCGCGCCGGCCCATCCGGCGTGCGCACCTGCGGCTTCTCGCCGCTCTCGGGCGCGCTGCCCACGTCGTCCGAGCGGCGCTCGGCGGCATGGGTGCCGGGGCGGCTCTGCGACTTGTCCTGCCGGCCCAGGTCGGAGGCTTCGGCGGTCTGGCCGGCGTGGCGGCGCTGGTTGCGCTCGGCGCCGGCGCGGTGGGGGTCGGGGTGTGCCATGGGGACTCCTTTGACGCGGCGCCCGTTCAGCTCACGCGGAAGTTGATGAATTGCCAGGGGTCGTCGCGGTCGAGGTCTTCGTCGAACAGCGACTCGCGGCCGGCCAGCGGCGTCCAGTCGCTGTAGACGCCGGTCACCGTCCCCAGGTAGGGGAGGATCATGGGCAGCATCTCGTCGTAGGGCAGGTCGTCCGGTTCCAGGATGCCTTGCTGCGGATGCTTCATGGCCCAGGCCATGCCGGCCATGATGGGTGCGGCCACCTGTAGCGAGGTGGCGTTGTTGTAGGGGCAGAGCTGGCGCGCCTCCTCCACGCTCAGCTGCGAGCCATACCAGTAGGCGCCGCGGGCATGGCCCATCAGCAGCACGCCCAGCTCGTCGCGGCCGGCGGTGATGTCGTCGCGCAGCAGCCGCTGCTTGTCCTGCTTGCGCCACTCGCGGCCGGCCAGCTCGTGCAGGGACAGCACCGCGTCGTCGCAGGGGTGGTAGGCGTAGTGGACGGTGGGCCGGTATGCCGGTTGCCCCGGGTCACCGACCGTCAGATGGTCGGCAATGGAAATGGACTCGGCGTGAGTGACCAAGAACCCCTGATACGGCCCGCCCAGTGGCGTCCAGCTGCGCACCCGCGTGCCGGCGCCGGGCCGCTGCAGGTAGATGGCGGCGCGGCAGCCCTGTTCATGGCGGCCGGCATCGGGCGGGAAATGGCGTTCATGGCTGCCCCAGCCCAGTTCGGCCGGCTGCAGGCCTTCGCCGATGAAGCCGGCTATCGACCAGGTGTTGACGAACTCGCCCGACCGCTTGGGCGTCTTGCCGACCTGGGTGTCGTGCTCGGCGACATGGATGACGCGCACACCCAGGCGCTGCGCCAACCGCGCCCAGCCGGCGGCGTTCACCGGCTTGTCGGCCGGGTTGCCGGCCAGGTCCAGCAGTGCCTGCTTCAGCAGGAAGGACACCAGGCCGGGGTTGGCGCCCAGCGTCACCAGCGTCGTCGGCTGCGACGTGCCGGGGCGGCGCAGGGCCAGCACCTCCTCGCGCAGGCGGCAGTTGGTGCGCTCGGCAGCCGGCCGGCTGCGGTCGAAGCCGCCGGGCCAGTACTCGGTCGAGGAGTCCACGTAGAGGCAATCGCGCTCCAGGCACAGCTCGATCAGGGCCTTGCTGCTGATGTCCACCGTCAGGTTGAGCAGGAAGTCGCCGGGCCGCAGCCGCGGCGCCAGCACGTCGCGGTAGTTGTCGCGGTCCAGCCGCACGGTCGTGTGGGCCACGCCGTACTCGCGCGCAGCCTCCAGACCGTCACCGGAGGGCTTGAGGATCTCGATCTGCCGGCTGGACATGTCGATGTGGCGCAGCAGCAGGGGCAGCACGGCCTGGCCGATGCTGCCGAAGCCGAGCATGACGATGCGGCCATCGAAGCGGGCGTGACGGGTGGTGGGCGGGCTCATGCCGGGTCGAGGCAAACGGAGTTCCCGCGATGACGACCTTCTATGCCGACACGGCCGACCGCACCCTGCGCTTCGCGCCGCTGCTGCACGACACCGAGGCCGACACCGTCATCGTCGGCGGCGGCTTCGCGGGGCTGGCGACGGCGCTGAGCCTGCTGGAGCACGGCCATCGCGACAGCCTGCTGCTGGAGGCGCGCAGCGTGGGCTACGGAGCCTCGGGCCGCAACGGCGGCTTCGTCTCGGGCGGCTTCAGCCTGGACGCGGCCAAGCTGCACCGGCGCCTCGGGCACGATGCCGCGCGCGAGCTCTACCTGATGAGCGAGGCGGCGGTGAAGCAGATGCGCCGCCGCATCGAGCGCCACGGCATAGCCTGCGACGCCATCTACGGCGGCGTCATCGTCGCCAGCTGGTTCGACGACGATGACAGCCTGCTGGAGTTGCAGCGCTTCATGCGCGAGCAGTTCGGCCTGCACTGGCAGTGGCTGCCGCGCGAGCAGCTGCGCGAGCTGCTGCGCACCGAGCGCTATTTTGCCGGCCTGCATGAGCTGGATGCCTTCCATTTCAATCCGCTGAAGTACGCCCAGGGCAAGGCGCGCGCGCTGGCCGCGGCCGGCGTGGCGCTGCACGAGGGCAGCCCCGTCACCGCCATCAGCCGCGACGGCGCAGGCTGGCGGGTGGCGACGGCGCGCGCCGCGGTGCGTTGCCGCCAGGTGGTGGTCTGCGCCGGCGGCTACATCGACGGGCTGTACCCGGCCATCGCGCGCCACACCATGCCCATCGCGACCTATGTGATGGCCACCGAGCCGCTGGGGGCCCACCTGCGCGACGCCATCCGCACCGACGCCGCCGTGTTCGACACGCGCTTCGCCTTCGACTACTACCGCGCGCTGGGCGACACGCGGCTGCTGTGGGGCGGGCGCATGTCCGTCCGCGAGCGCTCCAGCACCGACCTCGCGAAGCTGCTGCACGGCGACCTGGTGCGCGTCTATCCGCAGCTGCGCGATGCGCGCGTGACCCATGCCTGGAGCGGGCTGATGAGCTACACGCGCCACCAGATGCCGCTGCTGGGCCGGCTGCCGGAGGGCGTCTGGTACGCCATCGGCTTTGGCGGCCACGGCGTGGCGCCCACCACGCTGGGCGGCGAAGTCATCGCGCGGGCGCTGCTCGGCGTGGAGCCCATCCCGCCGGCCTTTGCCGCCTACGGGCGTGAACTGACCTTCGGCAAGCTGGGGCTGGCGGCCGCCCAGTGCACCTACTGGGCGCTGCAGGCCCGCGACGCGTGGCTGGGCTGGCGCCTGGGCTGAGGTCTGGCTTCAAATTTGCTGAAGCGGTAGCAATTGCCGAAAACTCAGCGGCTGCTGCCCAGCAGCGCCGGCACGTCGTCGGGGGGCACCGGCCTGCAGAAGCCGAAGCCCTGCAGCAGGTCGCAGCCCATCTCGATCAGGGCCGCCTCGTCGGCCGGCAGCTCCACGCCCTCCGCGACGACCAACATGTGCATCGCGTGCGCGACGTGCACCATGGACTCCACCAGCGTCCGCGCGTCGGCGCTGGCGGACAGGCCGTGCACGAACAGGCGGTCGATCTTGAGCTTGCGGCAGCGGGTGCGCCGCAGATAGGCCAGCGAGCTGTAGCCGGTGCCGAAGTCATCGATGGCCAGTCCATAGCCCAGGCCCTGCAGCGTGAAGACGATGGAGTCTGGCTTGTCGATGTCCTCGAAGCTGGCGCTCTCAGTCAGTTCGAACTCGAGCTCGGCCGGCCCGAGCTGCAGCGTCTTGAGCTGCTGCAGGAAGCGCTCGCGGTGCTGGGGCTTGCGGCACTGCTCCCAGGACAGGTTGATCGCCACCAGAGGTGGCGCCACGCCGCGGGCCTTCCAGGCATCGAGGTCGCGACGCAGCAGCGCCAGCGTGGCCAGCCCGAGGTCGACGATCAGCCCCGAGCTCTCGGCCACCGGGATGAACTCGGTCGGCGGGATCCAGCCGCGCTCGGGATGCCGCCAGCGCGCCAGCGCCTCGAAGCCGCGCACGCGCCGCTGCGCGTCGTACTGCGGCTGGTAGTCCAGCGACAACTGGTCGCCGGCCGCCAGCGCGGCGCGCAGGTCCCTCTCGAGTGCGAGGCGCTGCCGCAAGGCCTCGCCGATCTGTGGCGTGAAGAGCTGGAAGCTGTCCTTGCCCAGCTGCTTGGCGTGGCGCATCGCCGCGTCGGCGCAGCGCAGGGCCTCGCTGGCGTCCCGCGCGTGCTCCGGCAGCGTCGCGCCGCCGATGCAGACGTGCAGCGGCAGCCAGTGGCCGTCGCGCTGCAGCGGCTGGGTCAACGTGCCGATCAACTCCGCCACATGGGCTCGCAGCGCTTCGCCGTCCAGCCGGGGCAGCAGCAGCATCGCGAACTCGTCGGCGGACAACCGCGCGACCTGGTCGCCGGGCCGGCACAGCAGGCGCAGGCGCTGGCCCACGGCCTGCAGCACGGCGTCGCCCGTCGCGTGGTGATGCTGGGCATTGATCTGCTTGAAATCGTCCAGGTCCAGGATCAGCAGCGTGGCGCCGCCGTCCTGCTGCAGCGCGCGCTCCAGCAGCCTGCGCATGTGGTTGCGGTTGGGCAGGTCGGTCAGCGCGTCGAAGCGGGCCAGGTAGCGGGTACGGCGTTCCACTTCCTTGATCTGCACACGCAGCCGCTTCGACAGCGCCCAGGCCAGGCCGGCGGTCGCCAGCAGCGTGGCCAGCGTGACGCCCAGGAACTGCGCCAGGTCCAGCCACATCGGCAGGCGGCTGGCCTGCAGCGTCAGCGTGCCGACGCGGCGGCCGTCGGCCCGCACCGGCACCTCGACGCCGGCCGTGCCGACCAGATCGTCCAGCCGGGACGCCTCGCCCGCGGGCCGTGCGTACTCGGTGAACGGGCTGCCGTCCCACCTCAGCAGCCGGGCGTGCAGGATGGCCGGGTTCTGATGCAGCGCGGCCAGGCTCTCGGCCGCGTCGGCACGGCTGTCGAACACCAGCGCGGCCGACACGGTCTGCGCCACGATGTCGGCCTGGGTCTGCAGGTCCTTGAGCTGTCGATCGTGCACACGCAGCGTCTGCAGCAGGCTCAGCGCGAAGGCGAAGGCCAGCAGCGCGGCGAAGGCGACCGCCAGTTCGCGCAGGCGGTCGAAGGCGTCGGTCAACTGGGGTTTCATGGTGTGGCGGCCTGGTGGCGCACGAAGCGCGCCAGCCGCAGCAGTTTGGTGGAGATGACGAGGCCCGCCCGGCGCGCCGCATCGAGTTCCACGTCGAAGACGATGCGGCCGTCCTCGACCTGGAGGTTGATCATGGCGCCCTGATCCAGCATGCCTGCCGCGTCGGACACGAGCAGCACCGGCGCGTCGGCCAGCGCCGCACGCAGCGCCGGTTGCGGGCCGGCCACGTAGAGCAGATGGCAGCCTGCGAACTGCTCGGGGCGCGGCAGGCGGCGCGCGACGACGGTCAATTGGCGGATGGGCCGGCCGGACAGGCCCTGCAGCGCGTTGTCCACGCTGCCGTCTCCCAGCGTGCAGATCTGCAGGCCGCGCTCCGGCGTCTCGCGCTCGGCGGGCCAGGCGACGAACATCATCAGCCGGTAGACGACCTCGGCCTTCAGCGCGTCGGGGCTGCTCCTTTGCGCGAGGACCGGCACCGGGCCGAAGGCCAGCGCCAACGCGAGCGCCGCGATGGCGACCCGGCGGCCTGCACGCTTCGACACCCATTGCCCGCCAGCCATCATCAGCTCAGAGGGCAAGGCGCCAGTCCAGCCGCCAGGCGCGCCGGGGCTGCGGGATGCGGCTCAGCGTCGTGTCCAGCGTGGACGGGTCCAGGTTGCGCCGGTCCAGCGCGTTGCTGACGTGCAGCGCCAGGCTGTTGCGATCGTCGAGCCGGTGGCGCAGGTGGGCGTTGACGAGCACCGTCGTGGGCACTGGTGCACGGCCGAAGCGCGGCCCCAGCAGCTGCGCCTCCGCGCCGAGCTGCCAGCGTTGCCATTCGGGCGTCACGGCGTGGCCCTTGAGCATCCACGACGGCGAGTTGCTGAGGCGCTCGCCGGCCTCGTTGCGCGCCTGCATCAAGGATGCGCTGGCGCGCCACAGCCAGCCGTGGGTGGCGCGCTGCTCCACGCCGAAGTCCATGCCGCGCAGCGTCACGCGGCCGACGTTGCGGTACTGCACGATGGCGTCCGGCGCATCGTCGAGCGGCACCTGCTCGATGAGCCGGGCCATGCGCGTGGCGTAGGCATTGGCGCTCAGCGCCACGCCGTTGGCCAGCAGGTACTCCCACGCCGCCTCGACCGAGTTCAGGCGCTCGGGGCGCAGCGACGGGTTGCTGAGCTGGGAGATGCCACCGTCGTCATAGAAGCGCTCGTACAGGTTGGGCGTGCGGAAGGACCTGGCCCACATCAGCTTGATCGACTCGCGCTCGTCCGGGCGCAGCGCCAGCACGGCGCGGGGCGAGGCCACCGGCCGGAAGCCGCGTGCATGGTCCACGCGCAGCCCGGTCGTCAGGTGCAGCGTGGACGACAGCCGCCACTGGTCCTGCGCGTACAGGGCCGCGGAGTCCTGCGTCACGTGCGAGTCGAGGGCGACGCGGTAGGGCGCCTCGTCGTAGTTGCGTTGCAGGCCTTGCGGCGACGTGCGCAGCTCCGCGCCCAGCATCAGCTGGTGGTTGAGCAGGCCGCGCCACAGCAGCCGGCCTTCCAGCGTCGTCCATTGGGCGCGCGCGACGTCGCGGTTGATGAGGTCCGGGGCCTGCCCGAACACGTAGCGGCCGCGGAACTCGTAGCCGGCGACGCTCAGCCGCAGGCTGCGCCGCACATCGTCCTGCCAGCCCGGATCGAAGCTGACCTCGCCCAGCGCCAGCGTGTCGCGGTACCAGGTGCCCGGCACGCCGGCCAGCGTGCCGTAGGGGGCCGTGGCGGCATCCTTCTCGCGGCTGACCGCGTTCAGCGACAGCCGCCATGGGCCCTGCCGCAGCTTGGCGAGCAGCGCCGCCTGGCGCTCGCCGTCCAGCCCGCGCACCCAGCCGTCGGGCGTGCCCAGCTCGGGCAGATAGAGATCCTCGCCGGCGCTGCTCTGCAGGTTCAGGCCGACGAAGAGGTCGCCGTCGGCCCCGTCGCACGCGCCGTAGTGCAGCTCGACGCGGCGCAGGCCCGCGCTGCCCAGGCTGGCCTGGGTCGTCAGGCCGGGGGCGTCGGCGCCGTCGAGCGTGACGACGTTGACGACGCCCAGCAAGGCGTTGCTGCCATACACCGACGACCCCGGCCCGTGCACCAGTTCCACACGCTTGACCCATTCGGCCACGACCGGCAGCTCCAGCTGGGGCAGGCCCTGGTCGTAGATGGCGTCGTTGACGCGCTGGCCGTCGATGGCCATCAGCACGCGGGAGCTGTAGTCGCCCGGACGGTTGAAGCCGCGCAGGCCCAGCGCGCTGTAGGTGCGCGAGTTGCTCAGGTACACGCCCGGCAGCCGGGCCAGCAGGTCGCCGACGGTCTGGTGGCCCAGCGCATCCGCCTCTTCGCGTTCCAGCACGCTGACCGATGCCGGCGCTTCCACCAGGCTCTGGGCGTAGCGAGAGGGGCCTTGCACCTCGCGCTTGAGAAGCGCCTCCAGCGCCTTGTCGTCGGCGGGGTCCGCGGCTGCCAGGGCCGGCGCCGCGTGAAGGAGTGCAAGCGCGGTCAGGCTGGCTTGCGCGAGTGGGCGACTGATCACGGGTGCTGTCGCCGTCCGTGGACGGCCTGGATGAGATGCGGTCAGCTTATCCGGCCGTTTCTCGACGGACGGTGTCAGATGTCACGTTTCGCCAGGTGGGCGGCCCTGGGTCAGTCCGCCAGTCCACGCCGCCAGATGACCTCCGCGGCCTCGAAGATCGTGCCGCCGTCGAGCGCGTCGGGGGATGCCACCAGCGCCAGCCAGGCCAGCGTGTCGTGGTGGCTGCCCGGCATCAGTTCCGCCGAGCGAGCCTTCACGAGCCAGGCGTGCAGCTGCGGATAGAGCGCGGCATGGCGCTGGCGCGTCCAGGCCAGGCCGACGAGGTCGCCATAGCCTTCCTCGCGGCGCGTGGAGCGCATGTCCAGCCAGGCCTGCTGCAGGTCGGGCGCGAGGCTGTCCGGCGCCTTGGCGGGCACGAAACCGGCCGGCGTGCGGGTCCAGGCACCGTCGAGGTAGCGGCGGCAGTGGCCGAGCTCGTGGGCGGCCATCAGCTCCAACGCGGCGGCCAGCAGCGCCGGCTCGATGGCGTCGAGCTGGCGCTCGGCCTCGGGGTTGCCGCGCATCGACAGCACCAGCTTGCAGCGGCCGTCGACGAACCCCAGCGCGAGTGGCGCGGCGCCGGGCGCGTCCTGCGGCTGCACGACGACGTCCAGCGGCAGCGCCAGCTGCTGGCGCGCATGGGCGACCACCGGCCAGACGCCCTGCAGCCAGCGGGTTTCCAGCGGCGTCAGATCGGCAGCGCGGGTGGCTGGCGACAGCGCGGCGCACAGCAGGACGATGAAGGGCAAGAGGCGACGCGGCACGGCAGGAACTCCTTTCGGCGCATCTTCGGCCCGGCGTCCGCCTGGGTTGACCGGCTGTTACCGGCCTTCCGTGAACTATGGGGAGCTCCCGTTGCCCAAGCTGTAACGGCGGCCGGTCGACGCCGCTTTCAGCAGGACCGCCAAGCAGTCAAGCGATTGAGCGGAATCCCGGCAGGCTGGCGGGCTAGCATCCGGTCCCTTTGGCGTGCAGGGGCGCTGAACTTCAGGACCGAATGATGATGAGCACCCGCCTGCTTTCCTTCGCGCTGGCCGGCCTGCTGGCGATTGCGCCCGCCACCTTTGCCGCCGAGGCGCCGCGCACCGAGACGCTGATGCTCAGCGGCACCGGCCCGGACGATGCCGTGCCCTGGGACTTCACCATCGACGGCGGCATGCGTGCCGGCGAGAAGACACGCATCCCCGTGCCGTCCAACTGGCAGCAGCAGGGTTCCGGCCATTACCAATACGGCTACGACAAGGGCCCGCGCTCGGCCGACACCGGCATCTACCACCGCCGCTTCACCGTGCCCGCCGACTGGAAGGGCCGCAGCGTGCGCATCGTCTTCGAGGCGGTGATGACCGACACGGCGGTCAAGGTCAACGGCAGGCCCGCCGGCGCTGTGCACCAGGGCGGCTTCAACCGTTTCAGCCATGACATCACCCAGCTGCTGAAGATCGGCGAGGAGAACGACCTCGAGGTGACGGTCAGCGAGGCCTCGGCCAACGCGGCCACCGACATCGCGGAGCGCCATGGCGACTACTGGGTCTTCGGCGGCATCTACCGGCCCGTGTGGCTGGAGGCGGCGCCGGCGCAATCCATCGCGCATGTCGCGATCGACGCCAAGGCCTCGGGCGAACTGGCGGCCAACGTCACGCTGCGCGCGCCGCGCACGGTCACGCGCGTCGTCGCCCAGGTCAGGACGAAGGAGGGTGCGGCGGTGGGCCAGCCCTTCACGGCCGCCGTGCCGGCCGGTGGTGCAGGGCTCGTGAAAGTGGCGGGCCGCGTGGACCAGCCGCGGCTGTGGACCGCCGAGACGCCCAACCTGTACTGGCTCGACCTGACGCTGTTCGCCGGCGACGTGGCCGTGCACCAGACGCGCGAGCGCTTCGGCTTTCGCAGCTTCGAGATCCGCGAGGGGCAGGGCCTCTACCTGAACGGCCAGCGCGTGATGATGAAGGGCATCAACCGCCACAGCTTCCGGCCCGAGACCGGTCGCGCCGTGTCGCGCGCCCAGGCGTACGAGGACGCCCGCCTCATCAAGTCCATGAACATGAACGCGATGCGCGTGGCCCACTACGCGCCCGAGCCGGCCTTCCTGGAGGCGGCGGACGAGCTCGGCCTGTACGTCATCAACGAGCTCAGCGGCTGGCAGAAGGCGCACGACACCGAGAACGGCCGCAAGCTCGTGCGCGAGCTGGTGGAGCGCGACGTCAACCACCCCAGCATCCTGTTCTGGAGCAATGGCAACGAAGGCGGCTGGAACCGCGAGCTGGACGGCGACTTCGCGCTCTACGACCCGCAGGGCCGGCCCGTGCTGCATCCGTGGGAGCCCTTCGGCGGCATCGACACCAAGCACTACCCGCGCTACCCGGACCTGGCGAAGCGCCTGGCCGGACCCATGCTCGTCATGCCCACCGAGTTTCTGCACGGCCTGTTCGACGGCGGCCATGGCTCGGGGCTGGACGACTACTGGCGCGCGATGAAGGCCTCGCCGCGCGGGGCCGGCGGCTTCCTGTGGAACCTGGCCGACGAGGGCATCTTGCGCAGCGACCAGGGCGGCCGCATCGACGTGTTCGGCAGCTATGCGCCGGACGGCATCGTCGGCCCGCGCGGCGAGAAGGAGGCGAGCTGGTACACGGTCAAGGCCATCTGGTCGCCGGTGCAGGTCGATGCGCCACGGCTGGACCAGGGCTTCGACGGGCGGCTCAAGCTGAGCAACGACTACGACTTCACGTCGCTGGCCGAAGTGCGCTTTCGCTGGGAGTGGCTGCGCTTCGCCGGGCCGCTTGAGCGCGCCGACACGGTGCTGGCCAGCGGCGAGCTGGATGGCCCCCGGCTGGCGCCTCACGCCGCGGGTGAGTTGAAGCTGCCGCTGCCCGCGGGCTGGCAGCGGGCCGACGCATTGCGGCTGACGGCCAGCAGGGGCGGCGATCACCTGTGGACCTGGGCCTGGGCGCTGCCCGAGCGGCCGCAGCCCGCCGGCCCGCGCGTCGGCACGCCGCAAGTCGTGCAGGACGGCGCCAGCCTGAAGCTCGTGGTGGGCGCGGTGTCGGCGAGCTTCGATGCCAGCACCGGCCTGTTGACCGCGCTGGCGCGTGACGGCCAGGCGCAGCCGCTGTCCAACGGCCCGCGCCTCGTCGTCGCGCGGCCCAAGGGCGCAGCGGAACCGTCATGGGTCGAGCCGGTCGCACAGGGCGAGGGCGTCTATGAATTCGCCACGCCGACGATGGCCAATGTCGCGACCGTCGATCTCGGCATCGTCGAGACCGATGGCTGGGCCGGCTTCAAGCTCGAGCTGTCGGCGGACGGACGGCGCTGGAAGACCGTCTACGACGGCGCCCGCGTCGCGCGCGACGGCCAGACCTACATCTTCCCGCCGCAATGGGTCAAGGCCGTGCGCATCAGCCAGTTGGCGGGCGTGCGCAAGGCGCCGGCCGTGGCCAGGCTGACGCTGGCGCATGAGGCGGAGCGCTTCGCGCTGCCGGCCGTCGACAAGCCCGCCGTGACCAGCGGCGCCTCGCGCGACGCGGCGTGGATCGAAGCGCCCGGCGCGGGCGGCCTGGAACGGGTGCGCTGGACGCTCAGCGCGGACGGCGTGCTGGCGCTGGACTATGCCTACCGCCTCCAAGGCCCGGCGCTGTACCACGGCATCGGCTTCGACCGGCCGCAGGCCGACAGCGCGCCGGTGCGCGCCCTTGTCGACGGCCCCACGCCGGTCTGGCAGAACCGCCTGCGCGGCCCGGTGCTGGGCGTGTACGACATCCCGGCCGCAGGCTATTTCGCCGACCCGCACTGGCTGCGGCTGGGCGAGCTGACCGTCGTCAACAGCGGCGCGCCCTTCCTGCAGCTCGGCGCGCGGCTGGCCGACTTCCCGACCACCAGCGTCGAGTTCCCCGACACCGACATCGGCTTCCTGCAGGCCATTCCGGCAATGGGCGCCAAGTTCCAGGCGGCCGAGCTGACCGGCCCGGCCGGCGCACCTGCCACGGCAACCGGGCGTTATGCCGGGCGCCTGTTGTTCAAGTTCTGAGCCATGGATATCCGCATGCAATCCCCATCGATGAACCGGCGCAGCGCCCTGTCGCTGGCCGCGGCGCTGCTCGCTGCGGCGGCGCCCGCATTGGCCGCCGAACCCGCCAGCTGGCTCGACGCGGCCACCGGCCGCCGCATCGTGCGCGTGGACGACCGCCCGGGCAACTACGGCCTCTACTTCAACTACAACCCGTTCACGCCCCAGGGCGACCTGATGATCTACCTCACCCCCGAGGGCATCCGCGTCGCCGACACGCGCACCTGGCAGACGCGGCTGGTGCTGAAGGCTGCGGTCGACCGCCTGCTGTTCGCCGGCCCGAAGACGCGCGCCGCCTACTACACGACGCGCGACGCGGCGGTGGAGGAGGGCGGGCCGTTCGCGGTCTGGTCCGTCGACCTGGACAGCGGCAGGACGCGCCGCATCGCCGACCTGCCCGGTGGCCGCGTGCAGTCCATCAATGCCGACGAAACGCTGCTGGCCGGCGCCTGGGAGACCTCGCCGCCGCCGCCGGCCATCGCGGCCCAGGGCAGGCGCGACCCGGTGACGGGATCGCCCAGCTACTCGGGCGTGGACAAGGACGGCAAGCCGCTGTCCTTCGCCGCCGCCAAGGGCAAGTGGATGGCCGACCGGCTGGCCGCGCGCGTGCCGATGGAGATGTACAGCGTCGACATCCGCAGCGGCGCGCGCAAGACCATCCACCGCGCCACTGACTGGCTCAACCACCTGCTGTTCTCGCCCAGCGACCCGACGCTGCTGATGTTCTGCCACGAAGGCCCCTGGCACGAGGTGGACCGCATCTGGACCATCCGCAGCGACGGCACGCAGCTCACCAAGGTGCACACCCGCACGATGTCCGGCGAGATCGCCGGGCACGAGTTCTGGGGCAGCGACGGCCAGACCGTCTGGTACGACCTGCAGATGCCGCGCGGCGGCATGACCTGGCTGGCGGGCCGCCACCTCGCCACCGGTGAGCAATGGCGTTATGAAGTGAAGAAGGACCAGGCCTCCTACCACTTCTCGCAGTCACCCGATGGCAGCCTGTTCTCGGGCGACGGCGGCAATGCCGGCAAGTGGATCAGCGTGTTCAAGCCGGCCACGAAGGAGAAGGCCGTGCCCGGCCTCATCACGCCGGGCTGGCTGGAGAGCATCCGCGTGGCGGACCTGAGCAAGCAGGACTACACGCTGGAGCCCAACCAACACTTCACGCCGGATGGCAAATGGCTGGTCTACCGCGCCAACGTGGAAGGCCGGCCGGCGATCTACGCCGTCGAGTTGCCGGCGGCCCGCTGACATGACCGCGATCACCGTCGTGGGCCCAGACGATCTGCCGCGGCCGTAGTGCATAGCTCGGGCCGAGCGCCGGGCCGCTCCCAAGCCGGCCCGTCTGGCGATGTGCGAGCGGGGCACGCCCCGCGAGCATCGCCGTCCCCTCGGGGGACCGACCAGGCGCGCCGCGTTCAGCAGGCGCGACTGGGCGAGGGGCTCAAAACTTATACGACATACCCAGGCCAAAGGTCCGGCCGAAGTGCGCGTACAGCAGCGTGTCGTCACGCTGCGAGTCGCGGCCGTAGCGCGTCGCCTGGTCGGTCAGGTTGGCCGCCTCGAAGGTCACCTTCAGCTTCGGCGTCACGTTGTACGACGCGGAGAAATCGACGTTGGTGGACGCGTTGACGAAGGTGACGTCGTGCCCGTTAACGTCGCCCAGCACGTTGAACAAATACTTGGACCGGTAGGCCGCCGAGATGCGGGCGCTGAACTGGCTGTCCTCGTAGAAGAAGGTCAGGTTGCGCGCGTTCGGCGACATGCCCACCAACGCCGCGTTCATCGACAGCTGCGGCAGCGTCGCGGTGGCCGTGCGGGTGATGTAGTTGATGTCGGACTTCACGTGCGTGATGTTGGCGAGTAGGCCGAAGTTGCTCCAGATGCCCGGCAGGAAGCTGAAGGGCAGCTGCAGGTTGAGCTCGTAGCCCGTCAGCGGGCCGCCCGGCGTGTTGGCCGCGCGGCCGACCGTGACGACCGACGACGGCAGCGTCGGGCAGGCCGGCGTGCCGCCGGTGATGGAGCAGGTGCCGCCACCGGTCAGCAGCGCGTCGGGCAGGCCCAGCGTGTTGTAGGCCACGCGCTCGCTGATGCGCTGGATGTAGGTCTCGATCTTCTTGTGGAAGACGCCCAGCGACAGCGCCGAGTTCTTGGCGAAGTACCACTCGCCCTGCAGGTCGTAGGTCTTGGCGCGGATGGGGTCGAGCTGCGGGTTGCCGATGCTGACGGTCTGCGCGTTGGTGTTGACGGAGGCGGACGGCGCCAGGTCCACGTACTCGGGGCGCGACAGCGTCTTGCCGGCCGAGAAGCGCAGGAACAGGTCCTTGGTCAGCTGCGCGGTCAGGTTGAAGCTGGGCAGCGTGTCGCGGTAGGTCTTCTCGAAGGTCAGCGGCTGCAGCGTGCCGCCCACGTTGACGAGGGCCGATGCGGTGGCCTTGGTCTCGGCGGTGCGCAGGCCGACGTTGCCGCGCAGCACGATGGAGCCAATGTCGTAGTTGAAGTCGGCCGACAGGTAAGCGGCGTTGATGTTTTCCTTGACGGTGCGGTTGGACTGGTTGAGCGTGACCAGCTGCGAGCCCGGCACCGCGGCGCAGTTGCACTCGATGTCCCAAACCTGGCGGAATTTGTCGAGGTCCACGGCCACCCACTGGCTGGGATAGCCCGAGCCTTCGAGGCCCTTGCCGAAGCCGGAGATCATGCGCGACACGCTGGCCATCGTGAAGCCGGGCGGGTTGGCCAGACCGTTGGCCGCGCCGGAGCTGATCTCGTAGTTGTCCCAGGTGTTCTTGCGCTGCGACAGGCCGGTCTTCAGCGTGAGGTGGTCGTTGACCTCCCAGCTCGCGCCGACGGCGTTGGTCTTCAGCACGTTGCCCGTGTTGAGGCGGCGGCCGACGAACTGGCCGTGCACGGTGCCGTCGGCATCGGTCGGCGCGAAGCTGAAGCTGTTGGGGTTGGCCACGTCGACGCCGAAGTTCAGCACCGGCACGTTGCGGTTGCCGCGGAAGTCGAAGGAGAAACCCTGCACATTGGGCGAGTCGAACTGCACCGTCGCGCGCATCGGCGAGTTCAGGCGGTTGTTGGACACGCCGGTCATGAAGTCCAGCTTGACGTCGTCGGTCAGCTGGTGCCTGGCCGTCAGCACATGCTGGCGGAAGCTGGTGTTGTTGACGTCCAGCAGGCCCTCCGAGCGCACGTCCACGCCGTTGAACTTGCCGTACTCCCAGCTGCCGTTGCTGTTGAACGATGTTTCCAGGATGGAGGTCTGCGGCTTGCCGTTGGCGGCCGCCAGCGTGCGGCCGAAGGAGATGGCCGAGATGTAGTTGTCGTAGCGCTTGTTGTCGAAGGTGCCGACCAGCATGTCGAGGTTGACCTCGGTCGCGTTGGACGGCTTCCACTGCAGCGCGGACGAGATGCCCAGGCGTTCGTACTGCGCCACCGAGCGGCGGTAGCGCGGGATGCGGGGATGGAAGGCGCCGCTGCCCGCGGCCGGCGTGGCCACGGTGCCGCCGTAGTTGTCGGTGCGGCTGAAGACGTCGTTGTAGGCGGCGAGGCTGGACGTGCGCGGCAGGTTGTTGCCGCAATTCGCAGCCGTCACGCCGCGCACCGCGTCGTTGGCAGGGCTCTGCGGCGTGTAGCCCAGCGGCGAGCAGAAGCCGCCGTCGGCGTTGGCGCTCAGCATCTCGACGGCCTCATAGCCTTCCTCGGTGGCATGCCGCTTGGAATAGGCCGCCGACACGAGGAAGCCCAGCCTGCCAAGGGCGGTCTCGGCCTGCGTGGAGAACAGCCCCGTCAGCCGTGGCGCCGAGCGGCGGGCCAGCGTGTTGTAGTTCTGCTGGAAGCCCAGGGTCAGGGCCTGGCCCTTGAAGTCGAAGGGGCGGGCACCGCGCAGGTCGACCGTGGCGCCCAGCGATCCTTCCTCGATATCGGCCTGCGAGGTCTTGCGCACCTCCAGCGTGTTGAACAGCTCGGCAGCGAACACCGAGAAGTCGAAGGCGCGGCTGCGGTTGGTGCTGCCGTTGATGTCCGATGCGCCCGTGGCCGAGATGGCCTCGATGCCGTTGATGCGCACGCGCGTGAAGCCGGCGTTCAGGCCGCGCACGGTGATCTGCTTGCCCTCGCCGCCATCGCCGCGGGCCAGCGCCACGCCGGGCACGCGCTGCAGCGACTCGGCCAGGTTGGAGTCGGGGAACTTGGCGACGTCCTCGGCCTTGATGACGTCGACGATGCCGTCGGCGTTCTTCTTCAGGTTCAGCGCGCTGTTCAGGCTGGCGCGAAAGCCCGTCACGACGACGGCATCCAGCTTGTTGGGATCGTCCTGTGCTTGCGCAAGCGCCGGCCCGGCCAGGGCGGCGATGGCCATGGCGACGGCGCTCATGCGCAGGGTGTGCCGGCCGGCGTTGTCTCCAAGAACCTGGGTCATTTGTGCTCCTGTCATCGTTGTAGGTACGGCGTGAAAACCGCAGCGCATGGTCGTACGATGACTTGGGCGACGCAACGCAATATCGGGAAACAATCAAGCAACTGCTCGATACCGTGGCGGCCACGAGACCTCGGCAATTTCCCCATAGGAACTGAGCGGGCGGCGATATCCCTAAGGCTTGGGATGCGGCCCCTCGAAGCCGAGGAAAGAGGTCATACAAGTGAGACCGGAGCGCGCTTCAGCCGGCCGGCCAGGCTCGAATGAGGCTGCAGGCCGGGCGCTCACGGGTCGCTGGCTTGCCCGCGGTCGTAAAAGCTGCCGACCTCCGCAGGACTTGCCGATGCCCCGCCACGCTGCCCCGGGCACGCATGGGGAATGGCACTTGCCAGGCTCAGGTCGTAGGCGGCCACCACCGGTGGCCATGCGTCCCTGGGTTTTGAAGGAGCACGACATGACTGGCAATGAAGTCAACGAAGGCAATGACATCGCGACGCCCGAGCTTCGCGACAGCGAAGCGAGCGCCACGCCGCTGATCGACGCGGGCGGGCAGGCGCTGCAGGCCCTGGCCGTGGCGGCCGGCGGCTTGGCAGGCGCCGTCGCGGGGGCCATGACGGCGCCGCTGGCCGTCGCGGCCGCGGCCGGCGCGCACCCCACGGCGCAGGCCGAGGAAGCGGCCGACGTCGAAGACGAGGATGAAGGCGAAGGCGGCGAGGGCGGCGAACCGTAGGCGGCTGGTCCGGCGTGGCCGTCAGCATCGGCACCGCGGGCTGGTCGCTGCCGGCCGCGCATGCCGGCGCCTTCCCCGCCGAAGGCTCGCAGTTGCAGCGTTATGCGGCAGTGATGGACTGCGTGGAGATCAACTCCTCGTTCTACCGCCCGCACCGGCCGCAGACCTACGAGCGCTGGGCGGCCAGCACGCCGGCGGGCTTTCGCTTTGCGGTGAAGTGCCCGAAGTCCATCACGCACGAGGCGAGGCTCGATGGCGCCGACGAGGCGCTGACGCGCTTCGCCGGCGAGGCCGGCGCGCTCGCCGCGCGTCTACTGGTCGGCTTACAACGACGCCTGGCTGGCCGGCAGGGCGCGCATGCTGGCGGCACTGCCCGAGGGCGTCCAGCGCTGGTGCATTTTCGACAACACCGCCTCGGGTGCCGCGCTGGGCAATGCGCTGCGGCTGCGCGAACTGCTGTGACTCACCACTTGCAGCCCTTGCCGCGCACCGAGTCGATGGCCAGCGGCACCACAGCGAGGAGGCCGGCGCCGCTGTAGGCCTTTACGGCAGCCCCGTAGGTTGAGGTCATTGACCCCAACGCCATCCTTTCGAGTGGCAGGTCGTGCCTCCAACCCTTGCCCTTGTTCGTCTCGCCTGGGCGGTTTCAAAGCTCAACTGCAACACCGCGCGAGGCGGTTAGTTGGCACGGCCGTTCAGCCAACGTCAAAGACCGCCTTGAAGGGAAATGTCGGCTAGTCTTGTGCGTCATACATGCTCAGGGAGGGCAGAAATGTTTCAAGGGCTAATTGGATATAGCGAGAATGGAGACGCGCACTTTCAGGCGGCGCCAATAGTTATCCAACAGCAGCAATTTGTACCGCCACTAGCTCGGCATGAGCATGACGATCTTCTGATTGCCAAGTATCAAGCCGCTTGCGAGGGAACCGACCGAGCCTTTACTATTGAAGCGCGGGGCAATCGCCCGGATTTCAGAATTTTGCGAAAGGGACGATCAATTGGCCTTGACGTGACTGTCTTCACGATCCCATTGCAAAGACTACGGCATATACGATTTAGCAGGTTTCTTGACAATCTTGACAAGGCGATAATTCACGGGGAATACAACCACTGCAACGGCATACAGATTACCGTAGACTTCGATACGGAAAAGATTCCCGAAGACATAGACGCGAAGTCTGTCGCTGATTTTGTTGCTGCGACCCGATGGGTGGGTATTCAAGCGGACGCCATTCATGTGGTGGCGCAGCGAATGCGCCATAGCGACGCGTTTTTTCACATCGGAGGTCAATGCGGGCCCGTTATCTGGAATTTGACTGGCGTCTGGCGTAGCAAAACTGGTGCGAGGACTCCAACGAGAGCACGGGAAATTCTGAAAGATGTTGGAATACGCTTTGACAAAATCACCGAGGAAATTAATAGGTTGGTAGCCAAACACGATTCCAGCGCAGAGCAAGGAATCGACGAACTAGTCGTGGTTGCAGGCGCCCCCGATGAATCCGGTCGCATGTATGTAACCGAAGCTTTAATCGGTTCAATCGCTGGACCTGAAAAGATACCGGCAATCAACAAGCCAAGATTTAAATCCGCGGTAGTACTCTTGAACTACCAACATTCGGAAGTTAAAGAGTTGTACAGCGACACCACCTACAATTGCACTGGTGGGTCGAATATGCAGCCAAGGGTCTAACTCAGGCTTGAACCAAGTGGCGACGCTGCGAGGTCTCCCTTTCAGCCGCCACGCTGAACTAGATGAGAGCTGTTTCGGCCTCCCTGTGGCACCCAAGCGGGCAGCACGCGGCTGCAGCCCTGCACCCACTTGTGCAGCTCGGCACCGCGGTCCCAGTCGCCGGCGTTCACCTTGCGGCGCAGCATGCTGCCTTCAGGTTGCCGACGCTGAGGTCGTAGGTGAAGTCCAGCAGCACAGCCAGCTCGGTAGGGCGGGGGCATCGACCCCGACGCCAATCCTGTCGAAGGTGGCAAGTCGTGCCGCCAACCCTGCCGCAGCGTTTCCAGCCCTTGTCCGACGCGGGCCGGTGGGGTGCGCAGCCAGACTTCCACCATGGCTTCTCAAAGGATCTCTCGATGACGGCCCGCGCCTGCATCGGCACCGCCGGGTGGTCGCTGCCGGCCGCGCATGCCGGCGCCTTCCCCGTTGAAGGCTCGCAGTTGCAGCGTTATGCGGCGGTGATGGACTGTGTGGAGATCAACTCCTCGTTCTACCGCCCGCACCGGCCACAGACCTACGAGCGCTGGGCGGCCAGCACGCCGGCGGGCTTTCGCTTTGCGGTGAAGTGCCCGAAGTCCATCACGCACGAGGCGAGGCTCGACGGCGCCGACGAGGCGCTGACGCGCTTTGCCGGCGAGGCCGGCGCGCTGGGCGACAAATGGGCGGTGCTGCTCGTGCAGCTGCCGCCGTCATTGCGCCTGGACGCCCGGGTTGCGGCGCGCTTCTTCGAGGCCGTGCGCGCCGTGTTCAGTGGCGCGGTCGTCTGCGAGCCGCGGCATGCGAGCTGGTTCACGGACGAGGCCGAGCAGCTGCTGAGGGATGGCGAGGTCGCGCGCGTCGCGGCCGATCCGGCCAGGTGGCCAAGCGCCGACACACCCGGCGGCCATCCGGCCATGGCCTATTTCCGCTGGCACGGCTCGCCACGCGTCTACTGGTCGGCGTACGACGACGCCTGGCTGGCCGGCAAGGCGCGCATGCTGGCGGCACTGCCCGAGGGCGTCCAGCGCTGGTGCATCTTCGACAACACCGCCTCGGGTGCCGCCCTGGGCAACGCGCTTCAACTGCGCGGCTTGCTCTGACTCACCACTTGCAACCCTTGCCGCGCACCGAGTCGATGGCCAGCGGCACCACGGCGAGGAGGCCGGCACCGCTGTAGGCCTTGCGGCAGTCCTTGTTGGCGGCGTCTTCGATGGACTGCTCCAGCTTGGACTTGCGCTCGGGCGGCGGCGGGATCAGGTCGAGGGCGCCGGTGCTGCGCCTGGCCGTCATGTCACCACGCGGCAGCGACAGGTTCAGCGGCGCGCGGCCCGGTGTGCTGGCGGCTGCGGTCGGCGGCGCCGGCACGTCGGGGCCCAGGCGCGAACCGGCGTCGGGCGAGCCGCCGGCGGCCTTGGGGGCCGTGGCAAGCGGGTTGGCATTGGGGTCTCCCTGCGCCGGGCCGGCCGGTGCCGCCACGGCAGCGGGCACCGCGCCCGCCAGCTCGCCGAGCGCCGACGTGGCGGGTGTCGGCAGGCTGGCCCGGGCGTTCGGCACGGGCTGCAGCGGCGCGACGGTGCTGCCAGCGGCGTCCTGCGATTCAAGGCGGCGCACGGCGGTCGGCAGGTCCTGCGCATTGGGCAGGGCCGTGGCGGCAGCGGGGCTGGCCGGACGCAATTCCGCCGGACGGGGCAGGGCCGTCGCGGGCGTGGCGGTGCTGTCGGCCGCCTCCAGCCGCTGCACGGTGGCGGGCAGCGCGGCGGACGGCACGGGTGGCGCGGCCATGGCGGGGGCCGGCGTGCGCAGGTCGGCGGCGCGGGGCAGGCGCGTCGCCGTGACGGCCGGGGCTTCGAGACGTTGCACGGCGGCCGGCAGGTCGGCGCTCGGCGCGGCGGCCTGCGACGGGGCGACACGCAAGTCGGCAGGCCGCGGCAGCGCGGTGGCGGCCGGTGTCGGCACGGCTTCCAGCCGGTTGACGGCCGTGGGCAAGTCGGCGGCCTGGGGCAGGACTTCGGTTGCGCGATTGGGGCTGCGCAGGCTGGCGGCCGGGGCCAGCGGTGCGACAGCCGCTTCGGGTCGGCTCTCCATGCGCCCGATCGTGGCGGCGGGCAGGTCGGGTGGTGGCAGTGGCTGAATCTCGGCTCGCGCCGGCGGCCTCAGGTCCTGGTGTTCGATGGGGCGGAAGCCCTCGGGCAGGTTCAGCGTGGCCGTGCTGGGCGGTTCGGCGGACCGGTCGGTGACCTGCCGGGGCTGGCGCGAGTCCGCTGCCGCCGGGCTGGCTTCGCGCGGCGCAGCGCCGCCGCCGCGTTCGGCCGTCTCGGCCGGCGGGGCGTCGGGAGCGCCACCGCTGCGGCCCAGCAGCTTGACGGTCAGGCTGCCCCAGACGCCCTGGCCGGGTGCGGCGCTGCCGGTCGCATTGCCGAACATCAGCACCAGCCAGACGTGCAGCAACACGGCCAGCAGCAGGCAGCGCTGCAGCAGACGCGGGTCGAGCGGCGGGCGGCGGGGGGCGACGACGGCAGCAGTCACGGCGGGCCGATTGTGGCCTGCCGCGCAGGCGGGGGTGTCAACTGCGCCGGCATTCAGAAGACGGTTTGGCGAAGGCGTCACGGCCGGCGGCTTGGCGCCGGACCGTCCCGGCGCTGGATGTCAATGCGGAGATGCATGGCGCGGACCGATCACCTGATGCTCGAATAATTTGTTTGACCGACGAACAAATCGACACGACGTCAAGACCATGCGTACTTCCCGTTCCATCCGCGTTGCCGTGGCCGCCATGATGGCCGGCCTGGCCAGCGCCGGCCAGGCCCAGCTCTACAAGAACCCCGACGCACCCGTGGAGGCTCGCGCCCGGGACCTCGTCTCGCGCATGACGCTGGACGAGAAGGCGCGCCAGATGCAGAACGCGGCCCCGGCGATCCCGCGCCTGGACCTGCCCGCCTACGACTGGTGGAACGAAGGCCTGCACGGCCTGGCGCGCAGCGGCGAGGCGACGGTCTTCCCGCAGGCCATCGGCATGGCGGCCACCTGGAACAAGCAGCTGCTGCGGGCCGAAGGCCGCGTCATCGGCACCGAGGCGCGGGCCCGTTACCACCAGGCGCAGCGCGAGGGCGTCGTGGACCGCTACTTCGGCCTGACGATCTGGTCGCCCAACATCAATATCTTCCGCGACCCGCGCTGGGGCCGCGGCCAGGAGACGCTGGGCGAGGACCCCTACCTGACCGGCGTGCTTGGCACCGAGTTCGTCAAGGGCCTGCAGGGCGACGACTCGCGCTACTGGCTGAGCATCGCCACGCCCAAGCACCTGGCTGTGCACAGCGGCCCCGAGCCGCTGCGCCACGGCTTCAACGTGAACGTCGCGCCGCGCGACCTGGCCGAGACCTACCTGCCGGCCTTCCGCCGCGCCGTCGTCGAAGGCCAGGCGGCCTCGCTGATGTGCGCCTACAACGCGGTCGACGGCGTGCCGGCTTGCGCCAGCGAATTGCTGCTGAAACAGCAGCTGCGCGAGGCCTGGGGCTTCAAGGGCTTCGTCACGTCCGACTGCGGCGCCATCGACGACTTCGTCGCCGGCCACAAGACGGCCAAGAGCTGGGAGGAGGCGGCTGCCGCGTCCATCCTGGCCGGCACCGACACCGGCTGCAATTTCCGCGACGAGTACCTCGCCATCCCGCAGGCCGTGCGCAAGGGCCTGCTGCCCGAGAGCGCCGTCGACACGGCCTTGCAGCGGCTGATGGAGGCACGCATCCGGCTCGGCATGCTGGACCCGGCCGAGCGCGTGCCGCACGCGGCCATCCCGCCCGGCGCCGTCCACAGCCCGGCGCACCGGGCCGTGGCGCTGCAGGCGGCGCGCGAGTCCATCGTGCTGCTGAAGAACGACGGCGCGCTGCCGGTGGCGGCCGCCGCCCGGCGCGTGCTGGTGGTGGGCCCGGCGGCCGCCAACCGCGAGGCGCTGAATGGCAACTACAAGGGCACGGCCGTGGGCCAGGCGCTGCCGGTCGACGGCATTGCCGCGGCGCTGGGCGCCGACCGCGTGAGCTTCGCGCAAGGGTCGCCGTTCGTGGAGGAGGTCGCGCTGGCCGTGCCGCGCACGGCCTTCGGCCCCGAGGGCGTGAAGGCGCGCTTCTGGAACGGCGACGGCTTCGCCGGCCCGGTGGTGGCCACGCGCACCGAGCGCGAGATCGACAACGACTGGAACGGCATCGCGCCCGCGCCGGGCGTGGACCGCCGCGCCTTCTCGGCCGAGTACAGCGGCACGCTGACCGCGCCGGCGAGCGGCGACTACGTGTTCGAGATCGGCGACCGCAAGTGCGATTTCTCGCTCGACGCGCAGACCTATGTGCTGAGCATCGAGGGCCAGCCCGACGTCCGCGCCCAATCCAAGTGTGGCGGTGGCGTGCCGCTGAAGACCGCGCCCATCCGCATGGAGGCCGGCAAGCCGCTGGCCTTCCGCCTCGCGTTCACGCACCAGTCCACCCGGTTGGGCGCCGGCCTCACGCTGGCCTGGAAGCCGCATGCCGAGGCCTTGCGCCAGGAGGCGCTGAAGGCCGCGGCGAGCGCCGACCTGGTGGTCGCGCTCGTGGGCCTGACGGCGGGGCTGGAAGGCGAGGAGATGCGCGTGGACGCCGCGGGCTTTCGCGGCGGCGATCGCACCGCCATCGAGTTGCCGGCCGTGCAGCAGCGCCTGCTCGACGGGCTGCTGGCGACCGGCAAGCCGGTGGTCGTCGTGGGCGTGTCGGGCTCGGCTCTGGCCTATGGGAGCGCGGCCGAGCGGGCCCGCGCGGTGCTGCAGGCCTGGTACGGCGGCGAGGCCGGCGGGCAGGCCATCGGCGAGGTGCTGGCCGGCAGCGTCAACCCGTCGGGTCGTCTGCCGGTGACCTTCTACGCGTCGGCCAGCCAACTGCCGCCCTTCGAGGACTATTCGATGAAGGGCCGCACCTACCGCTACTTCACCGGCAAGCCGGCCTGGCCGTTCGGGCATGGGCTGAGCTACACGCGCTTCGGCTACACGGCCTTGAAGGTTCCACCGACCTTGACCGCCGGCCAGGGCACGACGGTGGCCGTGACCGTGCGCAACAGCGGCGCGGTGGCCGGCGACGAGGTGGCGCAGCTGTATGTCGAGCCCGTCGACCGGCCGGAACTGCCGCGCCGCTCGCTGAAGGGCTTCGAGCGCGTGCACCTGGCCGCCGGTGAAACGCGCGAGGTCCGCTTCACGCTGGACGCGCGCGACCTGGCCTTCGCCGACGAGCGCGGCGTGATGCAGGTGACGCCGGGGCGCTACCGGGTCTGGGTCGGTGGCGGCCAGCAAGGCAGCGGCGCGTCGGGATTGGCGACCGAGGTGCGTATCCAGGGGCGCCAGGCCATGCCCAGGTGACGTGGCATCAGGGCCAGCAGGCCAGTTCGTGCTGCACCTGGCCTGAGCGGCTGCCATCCGCAGCGACGCTGCGCTCGGCGACCCACGTCCTGCCATCGGCTTGGCGTACCAGCACCGTGGAGCAGCGTGTGCCGTAGACGGCCATGCCGGGCCGCTGCGGGTCTGGCATGCGGATGAAGCGCGTCGACAGCAGGCGCTCGCGGGCCAGGCCGACGCCGGTGTCGGGGAGGTCGGCGTCGGGTGCTGGGCGGTCATCCGCCAAGGCATCGAGAAGCCGCTCGATGAGGGCGTCGGCATGGTCGGCCGTGGCAAGCGCATCGGCCAGTTCGGCCTTGAGCCCGACGGTCTTGGGCCAGGGGGTGTCCAGCGCCGCGTTGGACAGGCCGTGGAGGCCATCGGCCAGCGGCAGCGTGCCCGGCCGGCGGTTGCTGATCCAGTGCCACGCGCCGCGGGCCAGATCGGCCGTGACGAGGTTGAAGCCGTTGTAGCCCGGCTTCAGCGCGGCGGCGAAGGCCGGGGCGTCGAGGCCGCTGGCCAGCCAGTCCATGACGAGGGCGCCACGCGAGGGCGCGGCGGGATCTTGCTTGCCGGGCTCGCGCACATTGGTCAGCAGGGCCAGCCGGCCGGCGCGCGTCAGGCCGAACCAGGTGCCGCCCGCGGAGAGGTCGCGGCCGGCGAGGACGTCGGGCTGGTCGGGCCACCAAGCCATCGGGGCGGCGGCGCGGGCGAAGAATTCGTCGCGGTTGGCGGCGATGACGAGCGGGAAGCGCGGATGGGCGTTCAGCGCGAACGCGGCGAGGCACATGGCTTGTGGTGGGTCAGCACTCGACGATGTTGACGGCCAGGCCGCCACGCGCCGTTTCCTTGTACTTGGTCATCATGTCGGCGCCGGTGTCGCGCATGGTCTTGATGACCTTGTCGAGGCTGACGAAGTGCGTGCCGTCGCCGCGCAGCGCCATGCGCGCCGCATTGATGGCCTTGACCGATGCGATGGCGTTGCGCTCGATGCAGGGGATCTGCACCAGGCCACCGACCGGGTCGCATGTCAGGCCCAAGTGGTGCTCCATGCCGATCTCGGCCGCGTTCTCCACCTGCTCCGGCGTGCCACCCATGACGGCGCACAGCGCGCCGGCCGCCATCGAGCAGGCCACGCCGACCTCGCCCTGGCAGCCGACTTCGGCGCCGCTGATGGACGCGTTTTCCTTGTAGAGGATGCCGATGGCGGCGGCGGTCAGCAGGAAGTCGATGACGCCGTCTTCGTTCGATCCGTGGACGAAGCGGTGGTAGTAATGCAGGACGGCCGGAATGATGCCGGCCGCGCCATTCGTGGGCGCCGTGACGACGCGGCCGCCGGCGGCGTTCTCCTCGTTGACGGCGAGCGCGTAGAGGTTGATCCAGTCCATCACCTGCAGCGGATCCCGCAATGCCTGTTCAGGGTTGGCGGTGAGGTCGCGGTGCAGTTGGGCCGCGCGGCGCTTGACCTTGAAGCCGCCGGGCAGCACGCCTTCGGTTTTGCAGCCGCGCTCCACGCAACTCTGCATGACGCGCCAGATCTTCAGCAGGCCTTCGCGCGTCTCGGCGTCGGGCCGCCAATGCCCCTCGTTGCGACGCATGACCTCGGCGATGGACAGGCTGTACTTCTTCGTCAGCGCCAGCAGCTCGTCACCGGTCTTGAAGGGGTAGGGCAGCACGGTCACATCGGGGGCGATGACCTTTTGCCTGCTGCCGTCGGCCGCGACCTCGTCGCTGACGATGAAGCCGCCGCCGACGGAGTAGTAGACGCGGTTGGCGACCTCGTTGCCGTCGGCATCGAAGGCGATGCAGCGCATGCCGTTGGCGTGGAAGGGCAGCGTCTCGCGGCGCTTGAAGACGAGGTCCCTGGACTCGTCGAAGGCGACCTTGTGCTGGCCGATGATGTTCAGGTCGCCGGCGCGGATGGCGTCCAGCAGCGTCGGTATGGCCTCGATGTCCACCGTGTCCGGCTCATGACCGGCCAGGCCCAGCAGCACCGCCTTGTCGCTGCCGTGGCCCTTGCCGGTCGCGCCCAGGCTGCCGTAGAGGATGACCTGCACGCGGGCCACCTTGTCGAGCAGGCCGTCATGCTGCAGGCGCAGGCCGAACAGCCGCGCGGCGCGCATCGGCCCGACCGTGTGCGAGCTGCTCGGGCCGATGCCGATCTTGAAGAGGTCGAAAACCGAAACCGCCATGACTACCTCGATTCAGTAGGGGGAGGCAGGGCGGCTTTTGGCCGCCCTGCCTCATCCAGCGAAGCACGCCTTGCGGGGTTTGCCGCTCGGCGTGCTTGTCTCCGCAAAAAAGGGTGGCTCAAGCCTCGTTGTATTCCGACAGCGGCACGCAGCTGCAGAACAGGTTTCGGTCGCCGTAGACGTTGTCCACGCGGCCCACCGGCGACCAGTACTTCTGGCGGCGCAGCGACGGCAGCGGGAAGGCGGCGACCTCGCGGCTGTAGCCGTGCGTCCATTCGCTCGCGCTGACGACCATGGACGTGTGCGGCGCGTTGACCAGCGGGTTGTCCTCGCGGCTGAGCTTGCCGGCCTCGACGTCGGCGATCTCGTGGCGGATCTGGATCATCGCGTCGATGAAGCGGTCCAGCTCGGCACGGCTTTCGCTCTCGGTCGGTTCGACCATCAGCGTGCCGGCGACGGGGAAGCTCAGCGTCGGCGCGTGGAAGCCGTAGTCGATGAGGCGCTTGGCGACGTCTTCGGCGCTGACGCCGGAGCTGTCCTTCAGCGGGCGCAGGTCCAGGATGCACTCGTGGGCCACGCCGCCGCCCTTGACGCCATCGATGCCGCCGGAGAAGTGGATGTCGTAGTGGTCGCTGAGGCGGGCCGCGACGTAGTTGGCGGACAGGATGGCGACCTCGGTCGCCTTCTGGAGGCCCTCGGCGCCCATCATGCGGATGTACATCCACGAGATCGGCAGCACGGCCGCGTTGCCCAGCGGCGCCGCAGACACGGCACCGATGTTGGTGGCCTTGCCCAGGCCCGCGGTGCGGTGCGCCGGCAGGAAGGGCACGAGGTCGTCGACGACGCAGACCGGGCCGACACCCGGGCCGCCGCCGCCGTGCGGGATGCAGAAGGTCTTGTGCAGGTTCAGGTGGCTCACGTCGCCGCCGAACTCGCCCGGTGCGGCCACGCCGACCAGCGCGTTCATGTTGGCGCCGTCCACGTAGACGCGGCCGCCGTGGCTCTTCACCATCGCGCAGATCTCCTTCACGTGGGTGTCGAAGACGCCATACGTGGAGGGGTAGGTGATCATGATGGCGGCCAGCTTGTCGGCATGCTGCTCGCACTTGGCCTTCAGGTCGGCCAGGTCGATGTTGCCCTCCTTGTCGCACTTGGTGACGACGACCTGCATGCCGACCATCTGCGCCGACGCGGGGTTGGTGCCGTGGGCCGACTCGGGGATCAGGCAGACGGTGCGCTGCGCGTCGCCGCGCGACTCGTGCCAGGCCTTGATGGCCAGCAGGCCGGCGTACTCGCCCTGCGAGCCGGCGTTGGGTTGCAGGCTGATGCCGGCGTAGCCGGTGCACTCGGTCAGCCAGTTCTGCAGCAGCTGGTCCAGCTCGGTGTAGCCGGCCAGCTGGTCCTGTGGCGCGAAGGGGTGGACGCCGGCGAACTCGGGCCAGGTGATGGGGATCATCTCGGCCGTCGCGTTGAGCTTCATCGTGCAGGAGCCCAGCGGGATCATGCTGCGGTCCAGCGCCAGGTCCTTGTCCGACAGGCTGCGGATGTAGCGCAGCATCTCGGTTTCGCTGTGGTGGGTGTTGAAGACCGGATGCGTCAGGTAGGCACTGCTGCGGCGGAGATGCGTCGGGATCAGGCTTTCGACACCGGCCGCGAACTCGGCGACGGTCGGCACCGTGGCGCCGGCGGGTGCGAACCAGCTCCAGATCGCCTCGATGTCGGCGCGCGACGTCGTCTCATCCAGCGCGACGCCGACATGCTTGTCGCTGACCTTGCGCAGGTTGGCCTGGGCCGCCACGGCCTTGGCCATGACGAGGCCGGGCTCGCACTCCACCAGCAGCGTGTCGAACACATGCGGCGTGACGACCTTTAGCCCCAAGCGTGTCAGGCCGGCATGCAGGATGGCCGTGTAGCTGGCCACGCGCTCGGCGATGCGCTTCAGGCCTTGCGGGCCGTGGTAGACGGCGTACATGCTGGCCACGACGGCCGGCAGCACCTGGGCCGTGCAGATGTTGGACGTGGCCTTCTCGCGGCGGATGTGCTGCTCGCGGGTCTGCAGCGCCAGGCGCATGGCCGGGTGGCCCTGCGCGTCCTTGCTGACGCCGACCAGGCGGCCGGGCATGGAGCGCTTGAAGGCGTCCTTGCAGGCCAGGAAGGCCGCGTGCGGGCCGCCGGCGCCCATGGGCATGCCGAAGCGCTGCGTGTTGCCGACGACGATGTCGGCGCCGAACTCGCCGGGCGAGACCAGCAGCGTTAGCGCCAGCAGGTCGGCGCAGACGATGAAGGCGGCCTGCTTCGCATGGGCCTGCTCGGTGAATTCCTTCAGGTCGTGGATCAGCCCCGAGGTGCTCGGGTACTGGCAGACGACGGCGAAGTAGTCGTGCTCCTTCATCAGGCCGGGCGCGAAGCCGACCTTGACGTCGATGCCGAGAGGCGCGCAGCGCGTCTGGATGACCTCGATGGTCTGCGGATGCACGTCGCCGGCGACGATGAGCGTGTTGCTCTTGCTCTTCACCGAGCGCTTGGCCAGCGTGACGGCCTCGGCGGCGGACGTCGCCTCGTCCAGCATCGAGCCGTTGGCGATGTCCATGCCGGTCAGGTCGGTCACCATCGTCTGGAAATTGACGAGGGCTTCCATGCGGCCCTGCGAGATCTCGGCCTGGTAGGGCGTGTAGGCCGTGTACCAGGCGGGGTTCTCGAGGATGTTGCGCAGGATGACGCCCGGCGTGTGGGTGCCGTAATAGCCCTGGCCGATGAAGCTCTTGTAGACCTTGTTCTTGCCGGCGATGAGCTTGAGCTCGGCCAGCGCGCCGGCCTCGGTGATGGGCGCGGGCAGCTTCATGCCTGACGAGCGGCGGATGGACTTGGGGACCACCGCGTCGATCAACGCATCGCGGCTGGCCACGCCGACCGCCGCGCACATCAGGGATTCATCGACGGCATCCGGCCCGATGTGGCGGGCGTGGAATTCGGTGGCGTCTTCGAGGATGGAGAGCGGCGTCGGCATGGCGTTGCGGCGAAAAGATCAGAGGGTCTTGAGCAGGGCGTCGTAGGCGGTCGAGTCCATCAACGCGTCGAGCTGGGCGGGGTTGCTTAAGCGGACCTTGAAGAACCAGCCGGCCTTCAGCGGGTCGGAGTTGGCCAGGGCCGGGTCGTCGCGCAGGGCTTCGTTGACCTCGGTGATCTCGCCGTCGACGGGCATGTAGACGTCGGCCGCGGCCTTGACGGATTCGACGACGCCGGCGACTTCCTTCTCGGCGTAGGTCTTGCCCACTTCGGGCAGGTCCACGAAGACCACGTCGCCCAGCGCGTCCTGCGCATGCACGGTGATGCCGACCGTGGCCGTGCCGTCGCCGTGGACTTCAAGCCATTCGTGGTCGGGGGTGTACTTGATGGACATGCTTAACCTCGGTAGTAACGGTTGGGGGTGAAGGGGGTAGCGGAGACGACCATGGGCGTGCGCTTGTCGCGCACGATGGCAAAGACTTCGGTGCCGACGGCGGCATGGCCTGTGGCCAGGTAGGCGAGGGCGACCGGCTGGTTGACCGTCGGGCCCAGCGTGCCGCTGGTGACGACGCCGATCTCGGTGCCATCGGCCGTGACGATCTTGCTGCCTTCACGGACGGGCATGCGTTCCTTGCCGACGAGGCCGACGCGCTTGCGGGCCGCACCGTTGGCGAGTTGTTCATCGATGACGGCTGCGCCCGGATAGCCACCGGCACGGGCGCCACCGGCGCGGCGCACCTTCTGGATGGCCCAGGTGATGGCCGCTTCGACCGGCGTCGTCGTCTGGTCGATGTCGTGGCCGTAGAGGCACAGGCCGGCTTCCAGGCGCAGCGAGTCGCGCGCACCCAGGCCGATGGGCTTGACCTCGGCGTGGCTCAGCAGCTTGCGGGCCAGCGCCACGGCGTCGCCCTCGTGGATCGAGATCTCGTAGCCGTCCTCGCCGGTGTAGCCCGAGCGGGTCAGGAAGGTGGCAATGCCGTCCAGCTCGAAGAAGCCGCCGGTCATGAAGGTCAGCTTGGCGACGTCGGGGTTCAACCGCGAAAGCACGTCGACGGCCTGCGGGCCTTGCAGCGCGAGCAGCGCGCGCTCGGGCATGGGGATGACTTCGCAGCGCGAGCCGATGTGCTTGCGCATATGGGCGATGTCCTGGTCCTTGCAACCTGCGTTGACGACGACGAAGAGGTCGTCGGGCCGCCTGCAGACCATCAGGTCGTCCAGCAGGCCGCCCTGGTCGTTCGTGAACAGGGCGTAGCGCTGCTTGAAGACGCCCAGGTCGACGATGTCGACCGGCACCAGCGTCTCCAGCGCGGCGGCGGCGTCGGCGCCGACCAGGCGCACCTGGCCCATGTGCGACACGTCGAACAGCCCGGCGGCGGTCCGCGTGTGCTTGTGCTCGGCCATCACGCCGGTGGGGTATTGCACCGGCATGTCGTAGCCGGCGAAGGGCACCATCTTGGCGCCGAGTTCGACGTGGAGGGCGTGAAGAGGCGTTTGCAGCAAAGAGGACATCAGGGCTCCGACGGATTTCGGGTGTGGATGTCCTCGCTGTCCGGGGTACCTGAGAGATTGACCTGGGCCAATGGCCACGGGCTTGCCCCTTCGGTGGACCGGCTCAAGGGCCGGTCTCTCTCCAGTGAGGAACGCCGCCAGTGTCAGTCACCAGTAGCGTTTTGTCAGTCCTTTTGCCTGAGCGTTCGAGTTACGTGACCCTGCGCCTTCGGCGGCCCCCAACTGCACCGGGGCGCTCTCCTGACAGAGCCGGCATTCTAGCCAGCTCGGGCGCGGCTTCAGCCGAAGATCCACCAGACGAACAATCCACCAAAGATCAGCCACTGCAGCCCGTAGTAGGCCAGGCGACTGCGCGCCTTGATGCGCTTGCCGAACAGCCGCACCTGCTGCACATAGCCGAACAGCCTGTTGATGCCGCCGGTGCGGTCGGTGTCGGAGTTGGGCGCGGACGCCGCGCGGATCAGCGTGTTGCTGATGAAGTGGTTGAACCAGCGTGCCACCGGGTTGTTCAGCGGCCGCTCGACGTCGCAGAACAGGATGATGCGCATCTGGTCCGACTGGTTCTCGGCGTAGTGCAGATAGGTCTCGTCGAAGATGACGCCTTCGCCATCGCGCCAGGAGTAGCGCTCGCCGTCCACCGAGATGTAGCAGCTGTCGGCATTGGGCGTGACGAGGCCCAGGTGGTAGCGCACCGAGCCGGCGAAGGGGTCGCGGTGCGTCACGAGGCGGCCGCCCGGTGGCAGCGCGGCGAACATCGCGGCCTTCACGGTCGGGATGCGCTGCAGCAGCCCGGTCGTCACGGGGCACAGCTCCTTGGCCGATGCATGGGCCTCGTCGTACCACTTCAGGTGAAAGCGCGTCCAGCCGGTCTTGAAGAAGCTGTTGAAACCGGCGTCGTCGTATTTGTCGCTCTTCTTGATCTCGCCGGCGCTGGCGAGCTTGTAGGCCTCAGCACGGATGTCCTGCCAGTGGTCTTCCAGCAGCTTCAGCTCCGGGAAGCCCGACACCGGCAGATAGGGCTTGGCCGGCAGCTTGGAGAACAGATACATCAGGCAGTTGATCGGCGCCATGAAGGTGGAGTGGTCCGTCAGCTGGCGGAAGAACCTCAGGCGCACGCGGCCGCGGAAGTGCACATAGACCGTGCTCGCGACGAAGGCCGCGACGATGGCGAGCTTGATGTAGGGGATGTGGGTCATTTGCCGTAGAGGTCGGCCTCGCCGGGCGGGCGCGACTTGAAACGCTTGTGCAGCCAGAAGTACTGGTGCAATTGTCGGCGCGCCTGGGCTTCGATGACGGCGTTCATGCGCGTCGCGTCGGCCGCCACGTCATCGGTCGGGAAGTTGTCGAGCGCCGGCTCGATGACCAGCGTGTAGCCGTCGACCTCGCGGCGTGGGTAGCAGGGCAGCACGGCCGCCTTCGTGACGGTGGCCATGCGCGACAGCCCGGCGATGGTGGCCGCCGGCACGCCGAAGAAGGGCACGAAGACGGAGTCACGGGCACCGAAGTCCTGGTCGGGCAGGTAGTAGAGGCGGTAGCCGTCCTTCAGCGCGCGCAGCGTCGGCCGCGTGCCCTGCTGGCGCGCGAAGATGATGCCGGTGCCGAAGCGCAGCCGCTTGGCGCGGAAGAAGGCGTCCAGCCAGGGGTCCTTCTGCACCGAGTAGATGCTGACGACGGGCGTCTCCAGCGAGATGCGCAGGCCCGCCAGGTCCAGCCCGGTGAAGTGCGGCATCATCAGGATGACATTGCGGCCCTCCAGCGCACGCAGGTGCTCGATGCCCTCGATACGCACCAGCCGCTTCAGCCGCTCGCGGGATGCGAACCAGCCGTAGCCGTACTCCAGCAGCATCTGCACCATGGCGACGAAGTGGCGGCGCAGCAGGCGGCGCCGTTCGGCCTCGCCCAGTTCAGGCAGGCACAGCCGCAGGTTGACTTCGCCGATGTGGCGGCGCGACGTGGGCAGGGCGGCGATCAGGCTGCCGATCAGCCAGCCCAGCACCGTGATGGCACGGAACGGCAGCCAGCTCAGCAGCCACACCAGGCCCACCAGCAGCCTCACGCCCACCCCGCAACCCCCGAGAAATCCAGCAACGCCATCGACGGCCCCAACATGTCCAGGGGCGGCATCGTAGTGGCTCTGCGACATCACTCCACGCGGACCGCGCGCAGACGCAGTGCGTTGCCGATGACGCTGACGGACGACAGGGCCATCGCGGCGGCGGCCACGACGGGTGACAGCAGCAGCCCGAAGAACGGGTAGAGCAGGCCCGCTGCCAGCGGAATGCCGGCGATGTTGTAGATGAAGGAGAGCGCGAGGTTCTGGCGGATGTTGCGCATCGTGGCGCGAGACAAGGTGCGCGCCCGGACGATGCCCATCAGGTCGCCCTTCAGCAGCGTGACGCCGGCGCTCTCCATGGCCACATCGGTGCCGGTCCCCATCGCGACCCCGACATCGGCGCTGCTGAGCCCGGGCGCGTCGTTGACGCCGTCGCCTCCCATGGCGACCACGCGTCCTTCGCTGCGCAGGCGCGTGACCACCGCCGCCTTGTCCTCGGGAAAGACCTCGGCCACGACCTCGGCTATGCCCAGCTGCCGTCCAACCGCTTCGGCCGTCGTCCTGCCGTCGCCGGTCAGCATGACGATGCGGATGCCGGCTTCCTTCAGCGCGGCAAGGGCCTGGGGTGTCGTGGCCTTGATGGGATCGGCGATGGCGACGAAGCCCGCAAGATCACCACCGACGGCCACGAAGATGACCGTGGCCGCCTTCTGGCGCTGTGACTCGGCAGACCGCGCAAGAGCTTCGGTGTCGACACCGTGCTCGGCCAGGAACTTCGCGCTGCCGGAAACCACCACCGCGCCATCGACGCGGCCGATGACGCCCTTGCCCACGGGCGAGTCGAAGTCGGTGACCGGCGAGAGCGGGAGCTTGCGCTGCTGCGCGTCCATCACGATGGCCAGGGCCAGCGGGTGTTCGCTGGCGCGCTCGACGCTGGCCAGCTTCTGCAACACGTCGTCCGCCGTGAAACCGGGTGCCGGCTCGACATGAACGACCTTGGGCCGGCCCTCGGTCAGCGTGCCCGTCTTGTCCAGCACCAGGGTGTCGACCCTTTCCATCCGCTCCAGGGCCTCGGCGTCGCGGATGAGGACGCCGTGCTGCGCTCCCTTGCCGACGCCGACCATGATGGACATCGGCGTCGCCAGGCCCAGCGCACAGGGGCAGGCGATGATGAGCACGGCCACCGCGGTGACCAGCGCGTAGCTGAACGCCGGCGACGGTCCCCAGGCCAGCCATGCGGCGAAGGTCAACACCGCGACGAGGATGACGACGGGAACGAACCAGCCCGCGACCTGGTCGGCCATGCGCTGGATGGGGGCGCGGCTGCGCTGGGCCGCGGCCACCATGTGGACGATCTGGGAGAGCAGGGTGTCCGCGCCGACCTTCTCGGCCCGCATGACGAAGCCGCCCGTCTGGTTCAGCGTGCCCGCAGTGACCTTGGAGCCCACGGCCTTGGCCACCGGGACGGGCTCGCCGGTGACCATGGACTCGTCGACATTGCCCTTGCCCTCTGTGAGTTCGCCGTCGACGGGCACCTTCTCGCCCGGCCGAACGCGCAGCAGGTCTCCCACTTGAATGGCATCGACCTGCACGGTCTCGTCGTTCCCCTGCGCGTCGACCCTGACCGCGGTCTTTGGTGCGAGACCCAGCAGCGCCTTGATGGCCCCCGAGGTCTTTTCACGGGCGCGCAACTCCAGGACCTGGCCCAGCAGCACCAGCATGGTGATGACGGCGGCGGCCTCGAAATAGACCGCGACCGCGCCGTCTTCACCCCTCAGTGCTGGCGGGAACAGGCCCGGCGCAAATGTGGCGACGATGCTGTAGAGCCATGCCGCTCCCGTGCCGAGGGCGATGAGCGAGAACATGTTCAGGCTGCGGTTCCTGACTGATGCGACCGCACGCGTGAAGAAGGGCCAGCCGGCCCAGAGCACCACTGGCGTGCCGAGCAGCAACTGAACCCAGTTGGAGGTCTGCTGAGCGATGAGATGGTGGATGTTGAACAGGTGTCCGCCCATTTCGAGAGCAAACACTGGCAGCGTCAGCGCCGCGCCAATCCCGAACCTGCGGGTCATGTCACGCAGCTCCGGGCTCTCCCCTGGGTCGGCGCTTGCAACCACCGGCTCCAGCGCCATGCCACAGAGGGGGCAATGGCCTGGCCCCATCTGCCGCACTTGCGGATGCATCGGGCAGGTGTACTCCACTTGGCTTGGGTCCCCCGTGGTTGCCGGCTTGCCCGTGGCAGGCTCGTGCGCGTGGTGACTGTGGTCGTGCCCGGCGTGGTCGTGGTGCTGATGATTGGAAGTCGGCATGGCGTTCTCCAGTTCTTGTTTGCGGTTTGAACCTTGAGCGCGGCGTTGCCGCAGCGTCGTCGCGCTTCAGCGGCAACCACAGCAGCCGCCCTGATTGGCGTCGGGGCTTGCGCCTCCGGTCGGTTCGACCGCCACGGGGGTGTAGCCGGCCTCGGTGATGGCCTTCGCCAACTCCGCGGCGTTGGCCTCCGTGGGCTCGACGGTCACCAGGTGCTGGGACAGGGCAACCTGCACTTTTGCGCCGGCATCGACGGCCCGGACGGCCTTGGCGATGGTGCTGGCGCAGTGGCGGCAGGTCATGTCATCAACTCGGTAGGTCAGCATCGCGAGCTCCTTGGGCTGTTGGATGCGACGACTTTCGGCCTTGCCACAGTGGGAAGGTCAAGCCCCTTACATTCCCACAGGGGGAAGGTTTAGAGTTGCCGATCCATGAATGGAGAAGCACCGCCATGCTGAACATCGGCCAAGCGGCCGCCGCCTCGGGCGTGTCGGCCAAGATGATCCGCAACTACGAGGCCGTCGGCATGCTGCCTGCCGCCAAGCGGACTGAATCGGGCTACCGGCAGTACGGTGATGCGGATGTGCAGACGCTGCGCTTCATCAGGCACTCTCGCGACCTCGGCTTCTCGCTGCAGGAGATCACCGAACTGCTCAGTCTGTGGCAGAACCGCCGGCGGTCAAGCCGTCAGGTGAAGGCGCTGGCGCAGGCGCACATCGAGGAGCTGAACGAGAAGCTCAAAGAGCTTCAAGCCGTCAAGGCGACGCTTGAGCACCTGGTCCACTGCTGCCACGGCGATGACCGCCCCGACTGCCCCATCATCGAGTCGCTCGAAAGCGAAGCACTGGGCACGGCGCACAACAAGGCCCACGCCGGCCTGCAGCCCGGCCGAAAACGTCGGCCGACCCGCGGGGCGTGAGCGTAGACTTTCCATGCCATGGTTCGCCAACACCTGCACCGCCTCACCACCGCGTTCTTCGTGGTGTTGTCGCTGCTGTTCTCGCAGCTGGCGCTGGCCAGCTACGTCTGCCCGCAACAGATAGACCCGGCGCCGATGGCGGCGATGATGGCAGCCGGCATGCCCTGCGATGGCATGGACCAGCAACAGCCGGCGTTGTGCCACGCGCACTCAGCAGATCCTGGCAAGACCTTCGAGGCGGTCAAGCTGCCTGCGGTGTCGCTGCCAGCCGTCGTGCACATGCTGGAGCTTCCTTTGGTGCTGGACGCCCAGGAGGCTCGCGCCGTCCCCCCGACTGCCGCGTCCGAGGCACAGCCGCCTCCCGACCCGCTCTTCCTCTCCACGCTCAGACTCAGGGTCTGACCCGCTCCGTCGACTGACCGGTGCTGCTGCGGCAAGTCCGCAGGCCAGCCACGTTTCGTTCGTCCCGGAGCTTTCCATGTCCCACCACGTCCTGCGCGCAGTCGTCCTGGCTGCCGCCTTGCTGCCGGCCACCCGGGCCGTCGCGGCACCGCTTTCTCTTGACCAGGCGATTGACCTGGCCGTCCAACGTTCGCATCTGACGCGCTCTGCGCAGGCCGGAGCCGCCAGTGCCGCCGAAATGGCCCGGGTCGCAAGCCAGCAGCCGGACCCGATGCTGAACGTCGGCATCGACAACCTCCGGGCCACTGGCTCCCACCGGTTCAGCACGGCCGCCGAGGACATGACGATGAAGCGCATCGGCATCTCCCAGGAATGGGTCTCCGCCGACAAGCGCGCTGCGCGTGAGGCGGCTGCCGGCGCCGTGATGCGGCGCGAGTCGATGATGGAGCACGTCGCTGCAGCGGATGCGCGCGTGCAGACGGCGTTGGCCTACATCGACGCCTACTACGCCGGTGAGGCGCTGAGGCTCACGACGCTGAACGAGAAGCACGCGCGGGAGGAGCTTGAAGCAGGGAAGGGGCGGCTTGCCACGGTATCGGGCAACAGTTCCGAAGTGCTGGGCCTGGCCGGCGCGCTGGGCAGCGCGGAAGACGAGTCGGCTGAGGTTCGGCAGCAACGCGCGGCCTCGGAAGTCGCGCTTCGGCGCTGGACTGGCTCTGTCGTCGACGAGTTGGCGGCTCCGCGTCTCGCCGCCATTCCGACGCTCGAGGACTATGTTGCCCGCCATCCCGCGGTGGTCACGAGGCAGCGCGACATCGACGTTGCACGCCAGGAAGTCGAGGTCACGCGGCTGAACCGCCGGCCGAACTGGACCTATGAGCTGTCCTACGGACAGCGCCAGGGCCGGCCAGACATGGTGTCTTTCGGCGTCAGCATCCCGCTGGCCGTGGCCCCTGCAGCGCGCCAGGACCGGGAAACCGCTGCCAAGCTTGCGCTGGTTGAAAAGGCTGAAGCGGAACTGGCCGAAGCGCAGCGCATGGCGACGGGCGAATACACCGCGCTCGCAAGCGACGCGAGGCGATTGCAGGAGCGCATCGACCGTTTTCAGGCCAGCGTGCTGGAGCCGCTGAAACAGCGCACCGTCACGACGATGGCGGGTTATCGCTCGAACCAGGCCACCCTGGGGATGCTCTTCGAGGCCCGCCACGCCGAGACGGACGCTCAGCGCAAGGTCCTGGCCCTTCAGCGCGACCTGGCCAGGGCCCAGGCGCAACTTGTCTTCAAACCTGGTTCCCAAGGAGCCGCGCAATGAACCGCCTCCACGTCTGCGCAGTGGCCGTCGCCGCCGCCGTCACCATCGGCGCGGGTGCGTTCTACCTGGGGCGCACCACGGCCGGCCGCCATGACGCATCCGCTGCCTCGGCTCCTTCGGCAGCCGCTTCCGCCGGCGAGCGCAAGGTCCTCTACTGGCAGGACCCCATGGTTCCCGGCCAGCGGTTCGACAAGCCTGGCAAGTCGCCGTTCATGGACATGCAGCTTCAGCCGGTCTATGCCGACGAAGCCGGTGACTCCGGCGTCAAGATCAGCCCACGGGTCCAGCAGAACCTGGGCATCCGTACCGCTGTCGTCAAGAAGGCCGATGTCAGCACCTCGTTCGAGGCGGTCGGCACCGTGCAGTTCGATGAGCGGCTGAACGTCGCGGTGCAGACACGAACTTCTGGCTACCTGGAACGACTGGACGTCCGGGCGCCGATGGAGCGCGTCACCCAAGGGCAGGCTCTCGGGACGGTGTTCGCACCTGAGTGGCTTGGGCCTTTGAATGAGATCGTGGCGCTGAAGCGTGCCGGCGCGTCGGCGGAACTGCTTGCCGCGGCCAGGGAAAGGACGCGGGCGATGTCCATCCCGGGTGAACTCGTGCGCCAGGCAGAGGAGGGCGGCACGCCACAGGCCCGGTACACGCTGGTCGCACCCGCAGCAGGCGTGGTCGCCGAGCTCGGCGTGCGGGAGGGCGTCGCCGTGTCGCCCGGGATGACGCTGTTCCGCATCGCCGGCCTGGAAAGGGTTTGGGCGGTGGCCGAGGTGCCGGAAGCACAGGCGGTCCGCCTCGCTCGCGGTCAGAAGGTCACCGCTGCCTTGCAGGCGGACCCGGCCCAGACCTTCACCGGCACCCTGCAGGAAATCCTCCCGCAGGTGAACGCCGCGACACGCACGCTGCAGGCCCGCTTCGGGGTCGACAACAAGGCCGGCAAGCTCGTGCCAGGCATGCTTCTTCGCCTGCAGGTCGCGGGCGCCTCGACGTCCCGGTTGGTCGTCCCCGCCGAAGCCATCATCCGCACGGGCACGCGCGCCGTCGCCATCGTCCGCAAGGACAGCGGCGCCTTCGAGCCTCGCGAGGTGAAGTTGGGCGCAGACCTCGGCGACCAGCTGGAGGTGGTGTCTGGCCTGGCAGAGGGCGACCAGGTGGTGGCCAGCGGCCAGTTCCTGGTGGACTCGGAAGCACGCCTGCGCTCGGTGCTCGGCAGCGTCTCAGTGCACCGCATGGGAGACGCCAAGTGATTGCCGCCCTCATTCGCTGGTCGATCGCCAACCGCTTCCTGGTGCTCATCGCGACGGCGTTCCTGGTGGCCACGGCGTTGTTCTCCCTGGCCAGCACGCCGGTCGACGCGCTGCCGGATCTGTCCGACACCCAGGTCATCGTGCGGACGACCTACGCAGGCAAGCCGCCCCAGGTCGTCGAGGACCTGGTGACCTACCCGTTGACGACAACGATGCTGAGCGTGCCGGGCGCAAAGACCGTTCGCGGCTATTCGTTCTTCGGCGACTCCTTCGTCTACATCCTCTTCGACGACAGGACCGACCCGTATTGGGCGCGGTCGCGCGTCGTCGAATACCTGAACCAGGTGCAGAGCAGGCTGCCCGCTGGCGCGACGGCGGTGCTGGGGCCGGATGCCACGGGTGTCGGCTGGATCTTTGAATACGCGCTGGTCGACCGCACCGGCAAGACCGACATCGGGCAGCTGCGAGCGCTGAACGATTGGTTCCTGAAGTTCGAGCTGAAGACGGTGCAGGACGTGGCCGAGGTGGCCAGCATCGGCGGCATGGTGCGGCAGTACCAGGTGGTGCTGGACCCCGACCGCATGCGGCAACTTGGCGTCACCCAGGCCATGGTGATGGACGCGCTGCGCAAGGCGAACCAGTCCTCCGGCGGCTCGGTCGTCGAGATGGCAGAGACCGAATACATGGTGCGCTCCGGCGGTTTCCTGAAGTCGCTGGACGACTTCCGCGGCATCCCCATCGGCGTCAGCGGCGCTACGCCGGTGCTGCTGCGTGACGTCGCCTTCGTGCAGGTCGGCCCGGAGATGCGTCGTGGCATCGCCGAACTGGATGGACAGGGAGAGGTGGCGGGCGGCGTCGTCGTGATGCGTTCAGGCAAGAACGCTCGAGCCACCATCGAGGGCGTCAAGGCCAGGCTCGGGCAGCTCAAGACCAGCCTGCCCAAGGGCGTCGAGGTGGTCGACACCTATGACCGGTCCAAGCTCATCGACCGGTCCATCGACAACCTCAAGGTCAAGCTCACCGAGGAGTTCATCGCGGTGGCCTTGGTTTGCGCACTTTTCCTGTTCCACCTGCGCTCGGCTCTGGTGGCACTCATCGCGTTGCCCATCGCGGTTGGCGTCGCCTTCATCGTGATGCGCTGGCAGGGGCTCAACGCCAACATCCTCAGCCTGGCTGGCATCGCTTTGGCGTGTGGTGCTGCGCTGGATGGCGTCGTCGTGCTGCTTGAAGCAGCGCACAAGCACATCGAGGGCTTCCAGCATGAGCACGGCCGCTTGCCGACGGTCACGCAGCGCTGGCAACTGGTCACCGACGCCTCGGTGGAGGTCGGGCCGGCGCTGTTCTTCTCGCTGCTCGTCATCACGCTCTCCTTCCTGCCGGTGTTCACGCTGGAAGCGCAGGAGGGCCGGTTGTTCGCGCCGCTGGCCTTCACCAAGACGTACACCATGGCGGGCGCGGCGGCGCTGTCCGTGACGCTGGTGCCGGTGCTGATGGGCCTGCTGGTGCGGGGGCGCATCCCGCCCGAAACGGCGAACCCGCTCAACCGGTTCCTGATGCGCATCTATCGACCGGCGCTGGAGGCGGTGCTGCGTGCCCCCAGGGCGACGCTGGCCATTGCCGGCGCCGTTCTGGCGCTGACGCTCATCCCGCTCGCCAGGGTCGGTGGCGAGTTCATGCCGCCGCTGGACGAGGGAGACCTGCTCTATATGCCATCGGCACTGCCAGGCCTGTCCGCATCCAAGGCGACGGAGCTGCTTCAACAGACCGACCGGCTCATCAAGACGGTGCCGGAGGTCGAGCGCGTCTTCGGCAAGGCCGGTCGTGCGGACAGCGCCACCGACCCCGCGCCGCTGGAGATGTTCGAGACAACCATCCAGTTCAAGCCGCGTGCGCAGTGGCGCGCGGGCATGACGCCGGACAAGCTGGTGGACGAGCTCGACCGCGCCGTGAAGGTGCCTGGCCTGTCCAACATCTGGGTGCCGCCCATCCGCAACCGCATCGACATGCTCGCCACCGGCATCAAGAGTCCGGTGGGCATCAAGGTGGCCGGCTCCGACCTCGCAACCATCGACAAGCTGGCGACGCAAATCGAATCGGTGGTCAAAGGGGTGCCGGGTGTGTCCTCGGCGTTGGCCGAGCGGCTGACGGGCGGTCGATACATCGACGTCGACGTCGATCGGGCAGCGGCGGCTCGCTACGGCCTGTCGGTGGCGGACGTGCAGGCCGTCGTGGCCACCGCCATCGGCGGCGAGAACGTCGGCGAGGTCGTCAGCGGTCGCGAGCGCTTCCCCATCAACATCCGCTACCCACGTGAGGTTCGCGACTCGCCGGAGCGGCTGCGTACGCTGCCGTTCGTGACGGAGAAGGGCGCTCGGCTGCTGCTGCAGGACGTTGCCCAGGTTGGCGTCGAGGAAGGGCCACCGATGCTGCGCAGCGAGAACGCGCGCCTGTCCGGCTGGGTCTACGTGGATGTGCGCGGCCGTGACCTGCGCTCGGTGGTGCAGGACATGCAGTCCGCCGTCGCGAAGCAGGTGGCGATGCCAGCCGGCTACGCCGTCTCCTGGTCCGGCCAGTTCGAATACCTCGAGCGCGCGACGGAACGCATGAAGGTGGTGGTGCCGGCGACGCTCGCGGTCATCTTCGTGCTGCTGTACCTGCTGTTTCGCAACGCGACCGATGCGGTGCTGGTGATGGCGGCCGTGCCCTTCTCGCTGGTCGGCGGTTTCTGGCTCGTCTGGCTGCTCGGCCACTCGGTTTCGGTGGCCACCGCGGTGGGCTTCATTGCACTCGCCGGTGTGGCGGCCGAGTTCGGCGTCGTGATGCTGGTCTACCTGGAGAACGCGCTGAAGCGCCGCCTGGCAGCAGGCGAGCCCGACGACGAGAACACCTTGTTGGCAGCCATCCGCGAGGGCGCCGTGCTTCGAGTGCGCCCGAAGGCCATGACGGTGGCCATCGTGCTCGCGGGCCTCGTCCCGATGATGTGGGGCCATGGAACCGGCTCGGAAATCATGGCGCGAATCGCCGCGCCGATGGTCGGTGGCATGGTGACGGCGCCGTTGCTGTCGATGCTGGTGGTCCCGGCGGCCTGGTATCTGCTGCATCGGCGCAGGGCTCGGGCCGATGATGAAAAGGCTTGAACATCGCCCCGCGCCCGGCCAGCCCTGCTGCTCAAACTTTCCGTCAGCCTCCCGCCATGACTTGATCGAAGTCAAATGGCCCGGGCCGTCGGCTCTCCAGAATGTGCATACCAAATGCATATTCAAGAGGAGCAGTCATGGCACTGACCAGCTACGGCACCAAGATTGACCTGCGGCCCCTGGCGCAGCGCGAGCGGCATCCGCTGATCTTCAACACCTTCCGCAGCCTGGATGCCGGCGAGTCGGTCGAGCTGATCAACGACCACGACGCCCGCCCGCTGCTCGAGCAGTTCCGCGCCGAATGGCCTGGCCGCTTTGCCTGGGACGAGCTGCAGGCCGGTCCCGAAGTCTGGCGGGTGCGCATCGTCAAGCTCGCCGCCCACGGCGACGGCCGCTGCTGCGGCTCCTGCGGCGGCGCCTGAGCACCGGCACTTCCATCCATCGAGAAGGCAAATCATGAAAACCACCCACAGGCTCTGGCGCTGGCTGGGGCTGATCTTCGTCCTGTCGTTCGGAGCCCTCGGCTATCTGGGCTGGCAGATCTATCTCTCGGCACCGCCCATCCCCAGGCAGGTCGTCACGACCGACGGCGAGGTGCTCTACACGGCCGAGCAGATCCAGCTCGGTCAGCAGGCCTGGCTGTCGGCCGGCGGCCAGCAGCTGGGCACGGTCTGGGGCCACGGCGCCTATGTCGCGCCGGACTGGTCGGCCGACTGGCTGCACCGCGAGGCGGTGGCGCTCGGTGCCATTCGCGCCGCCGAGCAGCAGCAGGGCGGCAAGGCACTGAGCAGCGTGGAGCAAGCCGCCATCGAGCAAGCCGTGCGCGAGGAAATGCGCCGCAACACCCATGACGACAGCAACGGCATCGTCAAGGTGTCGGCCGCGCGCGCCCAGGCCATCCGCGAGGTGGCGGCCCACTACGACGGCCTGTTCGGCACCGACCCGCGCCTGGACCAGCTGCGCGAGCAATACGCCATGACGTCGGGCAGCCTGCCCGACGCCGAGCACCGCCAGGCCCTGACCGCCTTCTTCTTCTGGTCGGCCTGGGCCGCCACGACGGATCGCCCCGGCGAGACCGGCCTGTCCTACACCAGCAACTGGCCGCATGAGCCGCTGGTGGGCAATGTGATGAGCACCTCGGCCGCGATGTGGTCGATGGTCAGCGTCATCCTGCTGCTGGCCGGCATCGCCGCCATGCTGTGGCTGCACAAGGGCGACGCCCACGAGGACGATGCGGCCGTGCCGGCGGCCGATCCGCTGATCGGTGCCAAGGCCACGCCGTCGATGAAGGCGACCCGCAAGTATTTCTTCGTCGTCATCGGCCTGATGCTGCTGCAGATCGCCATGGGCGCCATCACCGCCCACTACGCGGTCGAGGGCCAGTCCTTCTTCGGCCTGCCGCTGGCGGACATCCTGCCGTACACCGTCAGCCGCACCGTGCACACGCAGATCGGCGTGTTCTGGATCGCCACCGCCTGGCTGGCGACCGGCCTCTATGTCGCGCCGCTGCTGTCGGGGCGTGAACCCAGGCTGCAGAAGCTCGGCGTGGACGCGCTGTTCTGGGCGCTCATCGTCGTCGTGCTCGGTTCGACGATCACCGGCTGGCTGGGCACGCTGCAGCATCGCGGTGTCGACTTCAGCTTCTGGTTCGGCAACCAGGGGCTGGAATTCACGAGCATGGGCCGCTTCTGGCAGATCCTGCTCTTCGTCGGCCTGCTGTTCTGGGTGCTGCTGCTGGGCCGCGCGTTGTGGCCGGCGCTGAAGAAGCCGTCGGAAACCCGCGGCCTGATCGCCATGGTCTTCCTGTCGGCCACCTGCATCGGCGGCTTCTACGCGACCTCGCTGACCTGGGGCCAGCACACCCACTACTCGATGATCGAGTACTGGCGCTGGTGGCTGGTGCACCTGTGGGTCGAGGGCTTCTTCGAGGTCTTCGCCACCGCGGTCGTCGCGCTGATCTTCACCAACCTCGGCCTCGTGCGCGCGGCGTCGGCCAACCGGGCCATCGTCGCGGAGACCATCGTCTTCCTGTTCGGCGGCATCCTGGGCACGCTGCACCACCTCTACTGGACCGGCACGCCCACCTCGGTCATCGCCGTCGGCTCGGTGTTCTCGGCGCTTGAAGTCGTGCCGCTGACGCTGATCGGCCTGGAAGCGCTGCAGACCTGGCGCCGCTCCAGGAACGTCGCCTGGCTGGGCGCCTACAAGTGGGTCATCCTGAGCTTCGTCGCCGTGGGTTTCTGGAACACCGTCGGCGCCGGCCTGCTGGGCTTTGCCATCAACCCGCCGGCCTCGCTGTACTACGTGCAGGGCCTGAACATGACGGCGGCCCACGGCCACGCGGCGCTGTTCGGCGTCTACGGCATGCTGGGCATCGGCCTGCTGCTGTTCTGCCTGCGCGGCTTGTATGACCGGCCGCTGCACGCCGATGGCTTCCTCAAGCCCGCCTTCTGGAGCCTGAACATCGGCCTGGCGATGATGGTCTTCATGTCGCTGCTGCCGGCCGGCGTCTACCAGGCCTATCACAGCATCACCAAGGGCCTGTGGTACGCCCGCTCGCCCGAGGTCATGCATTCCGGCGTGATGGAGACCCTGGTGTGGCTGCGCGTGCCGGGTGACATCGTGTTCGCCGCCGGCAGCGTCTTCCTGGCCCTCTACGCCCTCAAGCTGCTGCGCCGCCCGGCGGGGCAGCGGCTGCCGGCCGGGGCCGCCGCGGCGACGAGGCGCTGAAGCCATGAAGCTGACCGCCTTCACCGACTACAGCCTGCGCGTGCTGATCTACCTGGCCACACAGCCGCAGCGGCGGGCCACCGTCGCCGAGATCAGCGCGGCTTTCGACATCAAGGCCAACCACCTGACCAAGGTGGTCCACCACCTCGCCAAGTGCGGCTGGGTGGCGACCGTGCGCGGCAAGGGCGGTGGCTTGGTGCTGGCGCGGCCGGCCGCGCAGATCAGCGTCGGCCGCGTTGTGCGCGACACCGAAGGCCTGGCCCAGCCGGCCGAGTGCTTCTCCGGCGAACAGAGCCACTGCGCCATCGTGCGCAGCTGCCGCCTCAAGGGTGTGCTGGCCGAGGCGGTGGATGCCTTCCACGCCGTGCTGGACCGCTACACGCTGGCCGACATCACGCGCAACCGCGAGGTGCTGGCCCAGGTGCTGCACTTCCACCCGTCGAGGGCGGCATGAGCGACGAGCAGAACTACCCCTACGCCGGCCCCGAGGCGCTGCGGCTGCCCGTGCTGGCGGCGCTGCATCGCGTGGTGGACCCGGAGGTCGCGATGACCATCGTCGATGTCGGCCTGGTCTACGGCGTCGCGGTGACGCCCGAGCGGCTGCACGTGCTGCTGACAATGACGTCCGCCGCCTGCCCGGTGGCCGACGTCATCCTCGACGACACGTTCACCGAACTGGAGGCCGTCGCGCTGCCGGGCATGGAGGTGGACGTCGAACTGGTCTGGGAACCGCCCTGGACGACCGAGCACATGAGCCACGGCGCCAAGGCCTTCATGGGCTGGTGACGAGGAGCAGCGCATGCGCCAAGGCCGACGACTGCACGGACGCTGGCTGCTGCTGCCCGCGCTGGCCGTGCCCATCGCGCTGGTCGCCGGCATCGCCGGCGGGCTGCTGCGGGCCGGTGTGGCGCTGCCGGCGGCCGGCAGCGGCTGGCTGGGCACCGCTGCGGTTGCCCATGCCTTCCTGATGATCTGCGTGGTGCTCGGCACCGTCATCGCCATCGAACGCGCGGTGGCGGTGGGGCACCCGCTTGCTTTCCTCGGCCCGGTGCTGTCGGCCGGTGCCGGCATCGCGCAGCTGGCCGGGGCAGGGCAGGTGGCGGCCTGGCTGGTCGCTGCCGCCTCGCTGGCCTTCATCGCGGTCAATGTGGTCATCGTGGGCCGCCAGCGCGCGGCCCACACCGGGCTGCTGTTGCTGGGCGCCGGCTGCTGGGCCTTGGGCTGCCTGGGCTACGCCACCGGCGCGCCGGTGAATGAGGTGCCCTGGTGGTTCGCCTTCCTCGTGCTGACCATCGCCGCCGAGCGGCTGGAGATGACGCGGCTGATGCGCCGCCGCCCCGGCGCGTCGGTGGCGCTTTACGCCATCCTCGGCGCGCTGCTGCTGGGCGCTTTCGGTGCCGGCGTGCTGTTCGGCCTGTCGCTCGCCGCGCTGGCCATCTGGCTGCTGCTGTTCGACATCGCACGGCGCACCGTGCGCACGCAGGGCCTGAGCCGCTACATGGCCGTCTGCCTGCTGCTGGGCTATGGCTGGCTGCTCGTCGCCGGCCTGGCCTGGGCCGGTGCATCGCAGGGCTGGCCGCTGCGCGACGCGGCGCTGCATGGCCTCGGACTGGGCTTTGTCGTCGGCATGGTGTTCGGCCATGCGCCGGTGATCCTGCCGGCCATCGCGCGCATCAAGCTGAAGTTCGGCCCGGCGTGGTACGTGCCGCTGGCGCTGCTGCAGGGCTCGCTGGCCCTGCGGCTGTTCGGCGGCCAGCCCGCTGCGGGCGCCGCGGGCAACGCGCTGGCCATCGCCGCCTTTGCCGTCACCTTGATCGGCGCGGCGCTGGCCTGGCGCTTCCAACATTTGCCGTCACGGCAAGGACAAATCCATGGCACTGATCCGTCTTGAAGAGCCCGCCCGGGCGCCACGGTCGGGCTTCGCGCTGTTCGCGCTCGGCTTTCGCCCGTTCTATCTGCTCGCCAGCGTGTTCGCGGCGCTGTCGATCCCGCTGTGGGCGCTGCAGTTCTCCGGCCTGCTCGGCCATCCCTACCTGGCCGGGCCGCTGTGGCATGCGCACGAGATGCTGTTCGGCTTCACGCTGGCCGTCATCGTCGGCTTCCTGTTCACGGCTGGGCGCAACTGGACCAACCTGCCCACGCCCACCGGCGGCAGGCTCGCCGCGCTGGCGGCGCTGTGGCTGGCGGCGCGCGTGCTGGTACTGACGCCCTGGGCCATGGCCGCGGCCGCCGCCAACGTCGCCTTCCCTCTGGCAGCGGCCGGCTGCCTGGCCGTGCCCTTCATCAAGGCCAGGAACCGGCGCAACTACTTCTTCATCGGCCTGCTGGTGCTGCTGGCCGTGGCCGCGGGCTTCATCCACCTCGCGCAGCTGGGCTTCATCGAGACCTCGCCGCTGCCCGGCATCCGCGTCGCGCTGGATGTGGTGCTGTTCATCGTCGCCGTGATGGCCGGCCGCGTGATCCCGATGTTCACGAACAACGGCGTGCCCGGCTGCGCCGCGGCCAGGAGGCCAGGCGTGGAGAAGGCAGCGCTGGGCCTGACATTGGCGCTGGGCGCCGCCGACCTGGCGGGCCTGGCCGGCTGGCCGGTGGCCGCCGTCGCCGCTGCGGCCTGCGTGGCGCACGCCTGGCGCTGGTTGTTGTGGCAACCGTGGAAGACATTGCGCGTGCCGCTGGTGTGGGTGCTGCACCTGGCCTACGCCTGGATTCCGCTGCACCTGCTGCTGCGAGTGCTGGGCGAGCTGGGTGTCGTCGCGCCGTCGCTGGCCACGCACGCGCTGACGGCGGGCGCCGTCGGCGGGCTCGTCATCGGCATGATGACGCGCACGGCGCGCGGCCACACGGGCCGGCCGCTGAAGGCCGATGGCTTCGAGACTGCCTGCTACGCGGCCGTGGCGCTGGCGGCCGCGGTGCGCGTCGGCGTGCCGCTGGTGCTGCCGGCCTGGACGGTTCATGCCGTACTGGCTTCGGCGGCGCTGTGGTCGACCGGCTTCGGCCTCTACGCGGTGCGCTACTGGCCGGTGCTGTCCAAGCCCCGCGTCGACGGTCGCCCGGGTTGAAGGTTTCCAGCCCGGGGCTTGATCCGCGTCAAGGCCTGAGCATCCGCTGGCGCGCAAGATGCGCCGGTCGCCTAACGCCAGAGGTCAACGCATGAAGCTGCAGCAGTTCTACGAAGAGGTGCCGCGCATCCGCGTGCAGGACCCGCTGGCGCGCCTGACGGGCTGTGCCGAGGACGGCCTGCTCGAATACGGCTTCGCCGATGCGGTGCGCCTGACGGGCCACGCCTGCCCGACGGTGGCCGCCGCCTACTGGCTGACCTACCTGGCCCTCGAGCACCTCCACCCCGACACGCTGCCGCAGCGCGGCCAGATCATGGTGGAGCTGCGCGACGACGTCCGCTCGAGCAGCAGCGGCGTCATGGCCACTGTCGTGCAGATGCTGACCGGCGCCGCCGGCGGCTCGGGCTTCAAGGGCATCGGCGGTCGGTTTGCGCGCGCCGGCCTGATCCGCTTCAAGCCCGAGCTGCTGGGCGCCATGCGCTTCACGCGGCTGGACACGCGCGAGGCGGTGGATGCAAGCGTCGACATGACCCATGTGCCGGCCGACCCGCGCCTGCAGCCGCTGCTGGAGCTTTGCGTCGCCGGCCGGGCGAGCGTGCAGCAAGAGGGTGAGTTCGCCCAGCTGTGGCAGCAGCGGGTGCGCCGTCTGCTGCTGGACTGCGCACGCGACCCGGCCGTCTTCGTGCTGCGGCCCGTCAAGCGGGCCGTCGCACTCGCGGCGTGAGGCTGCGGGTCTCAACCGCTCAGCCCGTCACCTTGTCGTCATCCGCGGCCGGTGGCGGGGCGGAGTCCAGCCCCCAGTCCAGCCAGTCGTCGCCGAACAGTTCGGACGGGTGCGGCGTTGCGACGCTGCCATTGCCGCACTGCAGCGAGTCGGCCGGGCAGTATTTGTCGCAGCCCCAGCAGATGCGACCGGGGTGCACCGGCTTGATGGGGAATTTCTTGGCCATGCGTCACGATGCCGCCTCCGCGCCTTGCCGCCGTTGATGCAGCGCAAAGCCCGGGCGACCGGTCGAAAGCTTGCGCCGGATCAAGCCTGCCCCTGGACGCCCCTTCCAGAATGAACCGATGTTCACCCGCTGGAGCCGCGCCCGCCTTGCCACCAAGATTGGCATCCTCGGAGCCATCCTGCTCGCCATCAGCCTGGCGGCCATCAGCCTGACACTGTGGATAGGCTGGCAGCTGGAGGGAGGCGCGGCGGCCGTCAACGAAGCCGGACGGCTGCGCATGCAGACCTGGCGCATGGCCTACCTCGCCGCCATGGACGAGCGCGCTGAACTGCGCGTCCAGGTACAGGCCTATGAAACCGCGCTGCGGCAATTGCTGGAGGGCGATCCCGCGCGGCCGCTGTTTCTGCCCAAGGACGCGCACACGGCTGCGGCCTACGCGGGCGTGACCCAGGCCTGGACGGCGTTGAAGACGTCCTCGGCCGATGGCCTGCCCGCGCCCACGGGCGAGCAGGCGCAGGCCCTGGTCGAACGGGTCGACCGGCTCGTCAACGCCGTCGAGGCGCGCATGGCGTCCTGGAGCTCGCTGCTGTCGGCCGTGCAGCTCGCCCTGGTGGGCCTGGCCATCGCGGCCTCGGTGGTCTGCCTGTATGCCTCGCATCTGGTCGTGTTCGCGCCGGTGGACCGGCTGCGCCGCGGCTTGAACGCGCTGGAGCAGGGCACGCTGGGCACGCGCATCGCCGGCGACGCGCAGGACGAGTTCGGCGAGCTGGCGCGCGGCTTCAACCGCATGGCCGAGCGGCTGCAGGCGGTCTATCGCGGCATGGAGGACGAGGTGCGCGCCAAGACGGCCGACCTACGCCACGAGCAGCGCCGCCTGGCCGCGCTGTACGACGCTTCCGCCTTTGCCGCCGGTGCGAGCTCGCAGCGCGAGCTGGCCACCGGCTTCTGCGAACGCGTGCGCCAGGTCGCCCGCGCCGATGCGGCCGTCGTGCGCTGGCTGGACCCGAGCGAGCAGCGCATGGTGCTGCTGGCCTCGCAGGGCCTGCCGCCGGCCATGGCCGACGCCGAGCGCTGCCTGGTGCCCGGCAGCTGCCACTGCGGCACGCCCGGGCCGAGCACGCGGGTCATCCCGATCACGAGCAGCGCCGACCGGCGCTCGCATTGCGCCAAGGCCGGCTTCGTCACCGTCGTCAACGTCGTGCTGACGGCGCAGGGCAGGGCGGTCGGCGAGATCGACCTGCTCTACCGCGAGGAGCCCCAGCTCGTCGAGGCCGACCGCGAGCTGCTCGACAGCCTGGCCAGCCATCTGTCCAGCGCGATGGAAGGCTTGCGCAACGGCGCCTTGCAGCGCGAGGCCGCCGTCGCCGAGGAGCGCGGCATGCTGGCCCGCGAGCTGCACGATTCCATCGCCCAGAGCCTGGCCTTCATGAAGATCCAGCTGCAGCTGCTGAAGGATGCCCACCAGAGCGGCCAGGCGCCGGTGGCGGCGCGGCTGCTCGACGAGCTGGCGCTGGGGCTGAAGGAAAGCACGGCCGACGTGCGCGCGCTGCTGATGAACTTCCGCACCCGCACCGACGGCGACGACCTGCTGCCGGCCCTGCAGCAGACGCTGCAGAAGTTCCGCCTGCAAAGCGGCCTGCAGGCCGAGCTCGAGGTGGACGGCCACGGCGCGGCGCTGCCGGCCGACGTCCAGGTGCAGCTGCTGCACGTCGTGCAGGAGGCCTTGTCCAACGTGCGCAAGCACGCCCGGGCGCAGCAGGTGCAGATCCGCCTGGCCCACCAGCCGCACTGGCAGATCGAGATCCGTGACGACGGCTGCGGCTTCGACCCCACGGCCGATGCCCCCGACGACAGCCACGTCGGCCTGCGCATCATGCGCGAGCGCGCCGCCAAGGTCGGCGCCGCGGTCGAGCTCGAGTCCCGGCCCGGCAGCGGCACCCGGGTGCGCGTATCCCTTCCCGAGCTGGAGGCCCTGAACTCATGAACCCCGCGAGCAGCGACCCCATCCGCGTCCTCGTCGTCGATGACCACACCCTGTTCCGCCGCGGCCTAATCGCCTTGCTGGCCACGCAGCCCGCGCTGCTCGTCGTGGGCGAGGCCGGGGACGCCGGCACCGCCGAACGGCTGGCGATGGAGTTGCAGCCCCAGGTCATCCTGCTCGACAACCACCTGCCGGGCGTCAGCGGCGTGCAGGCCCTGCCGGCGTTGAAGGCCGCCGCGCCCGACTGCCAGGTGCTGATGCTGACGATGAGCGAGTCGGAAGCCGACCTCGGCGCCGCGCTGCGGGCCGGCGCCTGCGGCTACCTGCTGAAGACGGCCGACAACCACGAGCTGACCCAGGCCATCGAGCGCGCGGTGCGCGGCGTGTCCAGCTTCAGCGCCGAGATGGCCGGCAAGCTCGCCACGGCCTTCCGCCACGAGGCCGAGGTTGCCGCGCCGCCCCCGCCCGATCCATTGGCCCTGCTGTCGCCACGCGAGCGGGAGATCGTCGACCTGATCGCTCGCGGCGATTCCAACAAGCAGATCGCCCGTGAACTCGGCATCGCCGAGACGACGGTGAAGATCCACGTGCAGCATCTGCTGCGCAAGCTCGACCTGGATTCGCGCGTGCAGGCGGCGGTGCTGGTGACGCAGCAGCGGGGGTAGCTTCGGCATCGCTGCGCTGTTCGGGTTCGGGCCGGGGCGCGGGGGAGCCCAGTTGCTCCGTGTCACCCGGGCCGCTGCGCGGCCCTCCTTCTTTACCTGCGCAACTGGGCTCCCCCGCACCCCGGCCTTCCACCAGCGGTTTTCCGCGGCGATGACCGAATGCAACGACAAGCGGGAGGGGGGGCCGGCCTGCTGCGAAGGTAAAGGAGGAGGCCGCGAAGCGGCCGGGGGACACGCAGCAGCAGGTCGGCCCGTCCTCCTGCGCCACCCAGAACGTTCAGAAGGCGCGTAGTTCTTTAGAACGAGGTTCTTCAAACCCTCGTCCTCCCAGCGACCGGTGCCGTGCTGATCCTCCGGTGAATGGGCGGCGCTCGCCGCGCGCGGGACAGTGGCTGCATCGTCACTGAGAGGAATCTGCATGAACGCAGCCCCCGTCGACCGCAAGGCCTGGTCGGTCCTGATCGTCAGCACCCTGGCCTTCACCGTCTGCTTCATGGTGTGGATGATGTTCGGCGTCATCGGCATCCCCATCAAGAAGCAGCTCGGCCTCAACGCCACCGAGTTCGGCCTGCTGACCGCCATGCCGGTGCTGACCGGTTCGCTGGTGCGCGTGCCGCTGGGCATCTGGACGGACCGCTACGGCGGCCGCATCGTCATGGCCCTGTTGATGCTGGCCACCGTGCCGGCGATCTGGCTGATGGCCTATGCCACGCAGTACTGGCACTTCCTCGTCATCGGCCTCTTCGTCGGCCTGGCGGGCGGCAGCTTCTCCGTCGGCACGCCCTATGTCGCCCGCTGGTTCCCCAAGAGCCGCCAGGGCATGGCCATGGGTGTCTACGGCGCAGGCAACTCGGGCTCCGCCGTCAACAAGTTCGTCGCGCCGGTGCTGCTGGTGGCCTTCGGCTGGACCATGGTGCCCCAGGTCTACGCGGCCATCATGGCCGGCACCGTCGTGCTGTTCTGGCTGTTCAGCCACAGCGACCCGCGCCATCTGGTCAAGAGCAATGCCAGCTTCACCGACCAGCTCAAGGCGCTGAAGGACCCGCGCGTGCTGAAGTACTGCCAGTACTACAGCATCGTGTTCGGCGGCTATGTGGCACTGGCGCTGTGGATGGTGCAGTACTACGTCGGCGAGTACAGCCTGGACATCCGCGTGGCCGCGCTGCTCGCGGCCTGCTTCAGCCTGCCGGGCGGCGTGCTGCGTGCCATCGGCGGCCTGCTGTCCGACAAGTTCGGCGCCCACAAGGTGACCTGGTGGGTCATGTGGGTCAGCTGGATCTGCCTGTTCCTGCTCAGCTACCCGCAGACCGACTTCACCGTCATGACGCTGGCCGGCGCCAGGACCTTCCACATCGGCCTGAACGTCTACACCTTCACCGGGCTGATGGCCGTGCTCGGCGTGGCCTGGGCCTTCGGCAAGGCCTCGGTCTTCAAGTACATCAGCGACGACTACCCCGGCAACATCGGCGCCATCAGCGGCATCGTCGGCCTGGCCGGCGGCCTGGGCGGCTTCGTGCTGCCCATCCTCTTCGGCGCGCTGCTCGACCTCACCGGCGTGCGCTCCAGCGCCTTCATGTTGATGTACGGCGTCGTCTGGGTCTCACTGATCTGGATGTACTGGACCGAGGTGCGCCGCACCGACGTGATGGGCCACGGCGTACAGCCAGCCTGATTCCCACAAGGACACATCATGAGCAAGAACCCGAACACCGCCGTTCCGTCGAGCGGCGCCGACATCCACGACTGGCGGCCCGAGGACGACAGCTTCTGGGAGCAGACCGGCAAGCGCATCGCCTACCGCAACCTGTGGATCTCCATCCCGGCCCTGCTGTGCGGTTTCGCCGTCTGGGGCATGTGGGGCATCATCGCCGTGCAGATGCTGAACCTGGGCTTCCCGTTCAGCCAGGCCCAGCTGTTCACGCTGACGGCCATCGCCGGCATCTCGGGCGCGACGATGCGCATCCCGGCCTCCTTCCTGATCCGCATGGCCGGCGGCCGCAACACCATCTTCCTGACCACGGCCATGCTGCTGGCGCCGGCCATCGGCACCGGTGTCGCGCTGCAGCACCCGGAGTGGCCGCTGTGGGTCTTCCAGCTGATGGCGCTGTGGTCGGGCGTGGGCGGCGGCAACTTCGCCTCGTCGATGTCCAACATCAGCACCTTCTTCCCCAAGCGGCTGCAGGGCACGGCGCTGGGCCTGAACGCGGGCCTGGGCAATTTCGGCGTGACGACGATGCAGATCGTCATTCCGCTCGTCATGACGGTCAGCTTCTTCGGCCTGACCGGCGACTCGATGACGCTGGTCAAGGCCAGCGGCTGGATCTTCGGCAAGATCCCCGCGGGCACGCCGACCTGGATCCAGAACGCCGGCTTCGCCTGGGTGCTGTCGCTGGTGCCGCTGGCCGCGCTGTGCTGGTGGGGCATGAACAACCTGAAGACGGTCACGCCGCAGTCCGGCTCGCCGCTGGTGGCCTTCCTGAAGATCACCTACCTGTACTCGCTGGCCTTCGTGCCGTCCATCGGCATGCTCTACCTCTACCTGCCGGCACCGACCGGCCTGGGCCTGCTGAACATGTGGGTGGCCATCCCGCTGGACATCATGGCCGCGCTGACGGTCATGCGGCTGGCCGCCTTCGGCGCGATGAAGGAGAACGTCGCGAAGCAGTTCGCCATCTTCCGCAACAAGCACACCTGGAGCCTGACGGCCCTCTACGTCGTCACCTTCGGCAGCTTCATCGGCTTCTCGATGGCCCTGCCGCTGGCCATCACGGTCATCTTCGGCTTCCAGCATGTGCCCGACGCCGCCGGCGTGCTCACGCACACGCTGAAGAACCCGAACGCGCCATCCGCGCTGACCTATGCCTGGATCGGCCCCTTCGTCGGCGCCGCGGTGCGCCCCATCGGCGGCTGGATCTCGGACAAGGTCGGCGGCTCCATCGTGACCCAGGTCATCTCGGCCGTCATGGTGTTCGCCTCGGCGGCGGTGGGCTATGTGATGCAGCAGGCCTATGGCTCGGCGACGCCGGAGCAGTACTTCCCGGCCTTCATGGGGCTGATGGTGCTGCTGTTCGCCGCCAGCGGCGTCGGCAACGGCTCGACCTTCCGCTCTGTCGGCGTCATCTTCGACCGCACCCAGGCCGGCCCCGTGCTGGGCTGGACCTCGGCCGTCGCCGCCTACGGCGCCTTCATCGCGCCGGTGCTGATCGGCGAGCAGATCAAGGCCGGCACGCCGCAGCTGGCGTTCTACGGCTTCGCGGCCTTCTACGCGGTCTGCCTGGGGTTGAACTGGTGGTTCTATCTGCGCCGTGGGGCGGAGATCAGGAATCCTTGACGCCAGACCGGGCAGTCAGCGTTCGCGAATCGCGTCCTTCGGGCGCGATTCGTTTTTCTGCGCACGACGCCGAGGCGCCGCCAAGCATCAGCCCGGCCCGGCCTCCTGCGCACCGCCTGCCGTACCTCGTCCGAAAGAACGATGCCTATGCCGCCCCGCCTCCTCCTTCCGCGCCTGCGCACCCCGACCGGCGGTGGATGGGCAGCCCGGAGCCCGCGGCGGACCATGCTCATCGTGAGCAAGACCCTGTCACTGCCGCTGCCCTGGAACCCGGAGGACCCCGACTTCTGGGCCGGCCGCGGGCGCGTGGTGGCCAGGCGCAACCTCGGCTTCGCCATCCCCGCGCTGGCGCTGTCGTTCGCGGTCTGGATGCTGTGGTCGGTGCTCGTCGTGCACCTGCCCGCCGCGGGCTTTCGCTACAGCACCAACCAGCTGTTCTGGCTCAGCGCGCTGCCGGCCCTGTGCGGTGCGACGCTGCGCATCTTCTACGGCTTCGCCGTGCCCTGGATCGGTGGCCGGCGCTGGACGGCGCTGTCGACGGCCAGCCTGCTGCTGCCCACGGGCGGCATCGCGCTGGCGGTGCAGGACCCGAACACGCCCTTCGAGTGGATGGTGGTGCTCGCGCTGCTGTGCGGCCTGGGCGGCGCCAATTTCGCCAGCGGCATGGCCCACATCAGCGCCTGCTTCCCGGCCCGCGAGCAGGGCGTGGCCCTGGGCCTGGGCGCCGGCTTCGGCCACCTCGGCGTCGGGCTGGTGCAGTGGGCCGTGCCCCTGGTCATCGGCAGCGGGTTCTTCGGCCTGCCCGGGCTGGCCAATGCCGGCCTGGTCTGGCTGCCGCTGATCGTGGGGGCCAGCCTGGCGGCCTGGTTCGGCATGGACGACCTGCCCGGCCACGGCGTCGGCATGACCGAGCAGGCCGAGCTCTTCACGCGCCGCCACAGCTGGCTGATGAGCTGGCTCTACCTCGGCAGCTTCGGCAGCTTCATCGGCTTTGCTGCGGCTTATCCGCTGCTGCTGCGCAGCCAGTTCCCCGGCCTCGACGCTGCCCAGCAACTGGTCTGGCTGGGCCCGCTGCTCGGTGCGCTGGCGCGGCCCCTGGGCGGCTGGGCGGCTGACCTCTGCGGCGGCGCGCGCATCAGCCTGGCCTGCTTTGGCGTCATGGCCGTCGGCGTCGTCGGCGTGCTGGCCAGCGAGGGCAGGGCGCTGCTCTTCGTCGCCAGCTTCGCGCTGCTCTTCGTCGCCGCCGGCATCGCCAACGGCAGCACCTTCCGCATGGTGCCGCTGGGCTTTCTGCGCGAAGGCCGCGGCTCGCCACGCGAGGCGCAGGCCCAGGGCGCCGCGGCGCTGGGTCTGTGCTCGGCCGTCGGGGCCTATGGCGGCTTCTTCATTCCCAAGAGTTTTGGCAGCGCCATCGCGCTGGCCGGCGGCCCCGAGGCTGCCCTCTATTGCTTCCTGGCGTTCTATCTGAGCTGCATGGCCATCTGCTGGTGGTTCTACGGCCGGCCGCACGCCCCCCTGTCTTGCTAACGGAGAAACAGATGTCTCATTTCCTGGATCGACTGACCGCCTTCCAGCTGCCCAAGGAAGTCTTTGCCGGTGGCCACGGGGTCAGCACCGGCGAGGACCGCAGCTGGGAGGACGCCTACCGCAACCGCTGGGCCCACGACAAGATCGTGCGTAGCACGCACGGCGTGAACTGCACCGGCTCCTGCTCGTGGAAGATCTATGTCAAGGGCGGCATCGTCACCTGGGAGACCCAGCAGACCGACTACCCGCGCACGCGCGCCGACCTGCCCAACCACGAGCCGCGCGGCTGCGCCCGCGGGGCGAGCTACAGCTGGTACCTCTACAGCGCCAACCGCGTGAAGTACCCGATGGTGCGCGGCCGGCTGCTGAAGCGCTGGCGCGAGGCGCTGAAGGTGGCGAAGACGCCGGTGGACGCCTGGGCGCTGATCCAGGCCGACGAGGCGGCGCGGCGCGACTACCAGCAGGTGCGCGGCATGGGGGGCTTCGTGCGCTCGACCTGGGACGAGGTCAACCAGCTCGTCGCCGCGGCCAACGTCTACACGATCAAGCAGCACGGCCCCGACCGCGTCATCGGCTTCTCGCCCATCCCGGCGATGAGCATGGTCAGCTACGCCGCCGGCAGTCGCTACCTCAGCCTGATCGGCGGCGTCTGCATGAGCTTCTACGACTGGTACTGCGACCTGCCGCCGGCCAGCCCACAGATCTGGGGCGAGCAGACCGACGTGCCCGAATCGGCCGATTGGTACAACAGCAACTACATCATCGCCTGGGGCAGCAACGTGCCGCAGACGCGCACGCCGGACGCCCACTTCTTCACCGAGGTCCGCTACAAGGGCGCGAAGACGGTGGCCGTGACGCCCGACTACTCCGAGGTCGCGAAGCTGGCCGACCTGTGGCTGCACCCGAAGCAGGGCACCGACGCCGCGCTGGCCATGGCCATGGGCCATGTGGCCCTCAACGAGTTCTACTTCAAGGAACGTTCGCCGTACTTCGACGACTACGCGCGCCGCTACACCGACCTGCCGCTGCTCGTCATGCTGGAGGAGCGCGCGCTGCCCGATGGCCGCAAGACGCTGGTGCCCGGCCGCTATCTGCGCGCCAGCGACCTGGCTAGCCAGATGGGCCAGGCCAACAACCCCGAGTGGAAGACGCTGGCCTATGACGACAGCGGCCGGCTGGTGCTGCCCAACGGTTCCATCGGGTTCCGCTGGGGCACCGAGGGCCGCGACGACACCGGCAAGTGGAACCTGGAGGCCAAGGAGGCCGAAAGCGGTGGCGACGTCAGGCTCAAGCTGTCCCTCGTCGAGGACGGCGCGCAGGCCCACGAGATCGTCGACGTGGCCTTTCCCTATTTCGCCGGCAGCGCCAGCGAGCACTTCACGCCCAACCCGCAGCAGGACGGCGTCAGCCACCGCGCCCGCGTGCCGGCCACGCGCCTGAAGACCCAGGACGGCGAGGCCGTCGTCGCCACCGTCTTCGACCTGCAGGCCGCGCAATACGGCATAGCCCGCGGCTTCGGTTCGGGCGCTGCCAGCTACGACGACAACGCCCCCTACACCCCGGCCTGGCAGGAGGCCATCACGGGCGTGCCGCGCGCCCAGGTCATCCGCGTGGCGCGCGAGTTCGCCGAGAACGCGCACAAGACCCGCGGCAAGTCGATGATCATCATCGGCGCGGCGATGAACCACTGGTACCACTGCGACATGAACTATCGCGGTGTCATCAACCTGCTGATGATGTGCGGCTGCATCGGCCAGAGCGGTGGCGGCTGGGCGCACTACGTCGGCCAGGAGAAGCTGCGCCCGCAGACCGGCTGGGTGCCGCTGGCCTTCGCCACCGACTGGGTGCGCCCGCCGCGCCAGATGAACAGCACCAGCTTCTTCTACGCCCACAGCGACCAGTGGCGCTACGAGAAGCTGGGCGTGGACGAGGTGCTGTCGCCGCTGGCGACCGAGGCCGAGCGCGCCGAGTTCAACGGCAGCCTGATCGACTGCAATGTGCGCGCCGAGCGCATGGGCTGGCTGCCCAGCGCGCCCCAGCTCAAGACCAACCCGCTGCAGGTCGTCAAGGATGCTGCCAGCGCTGGCCTTGCGCCGAAGGACTATGTGGTGCAGGCCCTGCGCGACGGCTCACTGCAGATGAGCTGCGAGGACCCCGACGCGCCGCAGAACTGGCCGCGCAACATGTTCGTCTGGCGCTCCAACCTGCTGGGCTCCAGCGGCAAGGGCCACGAGTACTTCTGCAAGCACCTGCTGGGCACCGAGAACGGCGTGCAGGGCAAGGACCTGGGCGCCGACGATGCGAAGCCCCGGGAAGTCCGTTGGCATGCCGACGCGCCGCAGGGCAAGCTGGACCTGGTGGTGACGCTGGACTTCCGCATGAGCACCACCTGCCTCTACTCGGACATCGTGCTGCCCACGGCCAGCTGGTACGAGAAGAACGACCTCAACACCAGCGACATGCATCCCTTCATCCATCCGCTGTCGGCGGCGGTGGACCCGGTCTGGCAGGCCCGCTCCGACTGGGAGATCTACAAGGGCTTTGCCAAGGCCTTCAGCGAGGTCTGCGTCGGCCATCTCGGCGTCGAGAAGGAAGTCGTCATGTCGCCGCTGATGCACGACACGCCGGCCGAGCTGGCCCAGCCCTTCGGCGTGCAGGACTGGAAGAAGGGCGAGTGCGAGCTCATCCCCGGCAAGACGGCGCCCACCATCGCCGTCGTCGAGCGCGACTACCCGGCCACCTACGAGCGCTTCACGTCCCTCGGCCCCTTGCTCGACAAGCTCGGCAACGGCGGCAAGGGCATTGGCTGGGACACCAGGACCGAAGTCGCCCAGCTCGCCGAGCTGAACGGCGTGGATGCCGCGGGCCGCGCCCGCATCGTGACCGACATCGATGCCTGCGAGGTCATCCTGCAGCTGGCGCCCGAGACCAACGGCCATGTCGCCGTCAAGGCCTGGGAGGCCCAGGGCAGGGCCACCGGCCGCGAGCATGTGCACCTGGCCCTGCACCGCGAGGACGAGAAGATCCGCTACCGCGACGTGCAGGCCCAGCCGCGCAAGATCATCAGCTCGCCGACCTGGAGCGGCCTGGAGAGCGAGAAGGTCTCATACAACGCCGGCTACACCAACGTGCATGAACTGATCCCATGGCGCACGCTGACCGGCCGCCAGCAGTTCTACCAGGACCATGCGTGGATGCGTGCCTTCGGCGAGGGCTTCAGCAGCTACCGCCCGCCGGTGGACCTGAAGACGACGGCCGGCATCGCTGGCATCAAGCCCAACGGCCACCCGGAGATCGCGCTGAACTTCATCACGCCGCACCAGAAGTGGGGCATCCACAGCACCTACAGCGACAACCTGCTGATGCTGACGCTGAACCGCGGCGGGCCGGTCATCTGGCTCAGCGAGGACGACGCGAAGAAGGCGGGGATCGAGGACAACGACTGGGTCGAGCTGTTCAACATCAACGGCGCCATCGCGGCGCGCGCGGTGGTCAGCCAGCGCGTCAACCCCGGCATGACGCTGATGTACCACGCGCAGGAAAAGATCATCAACACGCCCGGCAGCGAGATCACCGGCGTGCGCGGCGGCATCCACAACTCGGTGACCCGCATCGTCACCAAGCCCACCCACATGATCGGCGGCTACGCGCAGTACAGCTACGGCTTCAACTACTACGGAACCATCGGCACCAACCGCGACGAGTTCGTCGTCGTGCGCAAGATGAACCGGGTCGACTGGCTCGACGCGCCGCGCGAAGAGTCGCTGGCCGACAACCGCTGAACGAGGAGGACGCAATGAAGATTCGCGCACAGATCGGCATGGTGCTGAACCTGGACAAGTGCATCGGCTGCCACACCTGCTCGGTGACCTGCAAGAACGTCTGGACCAGCCGCCCCGGCGTCGAGTACGCCTGGTTCAACAACGTCGAGACCAAGCCCGGCATCGGCTATCCCAAGGAATGGGAGAACCAGGACAAGTGGAACGGCGGCTGGATCCGCAAGGCCGACGGCACGCTGGAGCCGCGCCAGGGCGGCAAGTGGAAGCTCTTGATGAAGATCTTCGCCAACCCCAACCTGCCGGAGATCGACGACTACTACGAGCCCTTCACCTTCGACTACGACCACCTGCACTCGGCCCCCGAGATGAAGCACGCGCCGACGGCCCGCCCGCGCAGCCTCATCACCGGTCAGCGCATGGAGAAGATCGAGTGGGGCCCGAACTGGGAGGAGATCCTCGGCGGCGAGTTCGCCAAGCGCTCGAAGGACAAGAACTTCGACGACGTCCAGAAGGACATCTACGGCCAGTTCGAAAACACCTTCATGATGTACCTGCCCAGGCTGTGCGAGCACTGCCTGAACCCGGCCTGCGTCGCGTCCTGCCCCTCGGGCTCGATCTACAAGCGCGAGGAAGACGGCATCGTGCTGATCGACCAGGACAAGTGCCGTGGCTGGCGCATGTGCGTCTCGGGCTGCCCCTACAAGAAGATCTACTACAACTGGAAGAGCGGCAAGGCCGAGAAGTGCATCTTCTGCTACCCGCGCATCGAGGCCGGCCAGCCCACGGTCTGCTCCGAGACCTGCGTCGGCCGCATCCGCTACCTCGGCGTGCTGCTCTACGACGCCGACCGCATCGCCGAGGCCGCCGCCACACCCAACGACCGTGACCTCTACCAGGCCCAGCTCGACCTCTTCCTGGACCCGCACGACCCCGAGGTCATCGCCCAGGCGCGCCGTGACGGCATTCCCGACAACTGGCTGGAGGCGGCGAAGAACAGCCCCGTCTACAAGATGGCCGTGGACTGGCAGGTCGCGCTGCCGTTGCACCCCGAGTACCGCACCCTGCCGATGGTCTGGTATGTGCCGCCGCTGTCTCCCATCAGCACTGCCGCCAACGCGGGCCAGCTGGGCGCCGTGGGTGAACTACCCGACGTCAAGCAGCTGCGCATCCCCGTGCAATACCTGGCCAACCTGCTGACGGCCGGCGACACCTGGCCCGTCGAGCGCGCGCTGGAACGCATGCTGGCCATGCGCGCCTACCAGCGTGGCAAGCACGTCGACGGCGTCGAGAACCGTGCCGTGCTGGCCCAGGTCGGTATCACCGCGACCGAGGTGGAGGAGATGTACCGCGTGATGGCCATCGCCAACTACGAGGACCGCTTCGTCATCCCGACGACGCACCGCGAGTACGCCGAGAACGCCTTCGACGTGCGCGGCGGCTGCGGCTTCAGCTTCGGCAACGGCTGCTCCGACGGCGAGACCGAGCTGAGCCTGTTCGGCTCACCCAAGCGCCGCACCATCCCCATCAAGGTGACCGGCTGAGGAGACCGCCATGTTCAACAAGCCCACCCCCGCCACCTACACGCTGCGCGTGCTCGCCGCGCTGCTGCGCTACCCGGACGCCGCCTTCCGCGCTGCCGTGCCCGAGCTGCAGCAGGCGCTGCGCGCCGAGGCCGCGCTGCCGGCCACGCGCCTGGAAGAGCTTTGCGCACTGCTGCAGCGCCTGCAGCGCGACGACCCTTTCGCGGTCGAGGCCGAGTTCGTCGACCTCTTCGACCGCGGCCGCGGCACGGCCCTGCATCTGTTCGAGCACATCCACGGCGACTCGCGCGACCGCGGGCCGGCCATGGTCGACCTGCAGCAGACCTATGAGCGCGCCGGCCTGCTGCTGGCGCCGGGCGAGCTGCCCGACCACCTCGCCGTCGTGCTGGAGTACGCCAGCACGCAGCCGGCCCGCGCGGCACGCGACTTCCTCGCCGAGACGGCCCACATCGCCCGCGCCATCTTCAGCGCGCTGCAGCGCCGTGAAAGCGCCTACGCCAGCGTGCTGGCCGCCATGCTGGAGCTGGCCGGCGAGAAGGCCGAGGCGGTCGAGATCCCGCCAGAGCCTGGGCTCGACGAAGCCTGGGCCGAGCCCGAGGCCTTCGGCGGCTGCTCCAGCGCGGGCCAGTCGCGGCCCGAGCAGCCCCAGCCCATCCACATCGTTCGCAAGCAAGCCCGCATGCATCAACCGGGAGCCCAGGCATGAGCGCCGTCCACAACTTCTTGTTCACCGTCTACCCCTACATCTGCCTGGCCGTCTTCCTGCTCGGCAGCCTGGCCCGCTTCGACCGCGACCAGTACACCTGGAAGAGCGACAGCTCGCAGCTGCTGCGCACGCGCGGCATGAAATGGGCCAGCAACCTCTTCCACGCCGGCATCCTCTTCCTGCTGGTCGGCCACACGGTGGGCATGCTGACGCCGCACGCCGTCTACGAGCACTTCATCAGCGCCGGCAACAAGCAGATGCTGGCCATCGTCGCCGGCGGCATCGCCGGCACGGCCTGCTTCATCGGCCTGGCCATGCTGATCTGGCGCCGCATGACCGACGACCGCGTGCGCCTCACCAGCCACCGCAGCGACCTGGCCCTGCTGTGGATGCTGTGGCTGCAGCTGACGCTGGGCCTCGTCACGCTGCCTTTCTCGCTGGCGCACAGCGACGGCTCGGTGATGCTGCTGCTGTCCGACTGGGCTCAGCGCATCGTCACGCTGCGGCCCGACGCCAGCGGCCTGGTTGACCTGGCCTGGCCCTACAAGGTCCACATGGTGCTGGGCATGACGGTCTTCCTGATCTTCCCCTTCACCCGCCTGGTCCACGTCTGGAGCGGCCTGGCCTCGGTGTTCTACGTGTTGAGGCCGTACCAGGTGGTGCGTTCACGCCGCCTGACGGTTCGCAAGTGAGGTCCAAATGAATCAGCCCCCACGCTCGCTTTACTCGCTGCCCCCCGAGGGGGCGCTCAGCGGCTCCGGACGGCCGCGCGCCGCTGTGGCCCACGTCAACGACATCGAGATCGCTTCGCCCGACGAGGCGCTGGACGCCGAGGCCCTGCGCCAGCGCGCCTGCACCGAGCTGCTGCGCCAGCGGGCTATCGAACTGGGCCTGTTGGCCGCCGATGACCCGGCGCCGCGCGAAGGCGCCGTCAGCGAGGCCGCCAGCGCCGCCATCGAGGCGCTGATCGCTCAGGAGCTGGCCGGGCCCGAGCCCGACGAGACGGCCTGCCGCCGCCACTACGACGCCAACGCCCGCCACTACGCCGAGGGCGAGCGGCTGCAGCTGCGCCACATCCTGTTCGCCGTCACGCCCGGCGTCGACGTGGGCCTGCTGCGCCAGCGCGCCGAGGGCCACCTGATCCGGTTGCGCGCCAGCGATGCGGCGGCCTTCACGCAGGCGGCCAAGGAGCTGTCCAACTGCCCCAGCGGCGCCGAAGGCGGGCGCCTGGGCTGGCTGACAGCGGCCGATTGCGCGCCCGAGTTCGCCCGCGAGCTGTTCGGCCGCAGCGAGATCGGCGTGCTGCCGACGCTGGTGCACAGCCGCTTCGGCCTGCACATCGTCGCCATCGATGCCCGCGAGCCCGGCCGCCTGCCGGCCTTCGAGCAGGTGCAGCAGGCCGTGGCCCAGCGCATGCGCCAGCTGCATCAGATCAGCGCGCTGCGGCAATACCTGCAGACGCTGGCCGCCGATGCGCGGCTCGAAGGCGTCGAGCTCCAGCAGGCGAGTTCACCGCTGGTGCAGTGATGCCCGACGAGCTGCTCGAACGCCTGCGCCGCTTCCAGACCGATGCGTTTCCGCAGCAGCGCTCGCTGTTCCGGCATCTGGTGGACGACGGCCAGCATCCGTTGACGCTGTTCATCGGCTGCTCCGACTCCCGCCTCGTGCCCTATCTGCTGACCGGTGCCGGACCCGGTGAGCTCTTCCTTGTGCGCAACGTGGGCGCCTTTGTGCCCCCGTATGACCAAAGCCAAGGCTTCCATGGCACCGCCGCGGCCATCGAGTTCGCCGTGCTCAACCTGCAGGTGCGCCGCATCATCGTCTGCGGCCACAGCCACTGCGGCGCCATCCGCGCCCTCTACGGCGAGGTGGCGCCCGCGGCCCAGAACCTCGCCCGCTGGCTGGACCTCGGCCGCGAGGCCGCGCTGCCCGTCGCCGAGCCCGGCCCCGAGGTCATGCGCCGCACCGAGCAGCGCGCCATCGTGCTGCAGCTGGAGCGGCTGATGGACTACCCCATGGTGCGCGAGCGGGTCGAGTCGCGTGCGCTGACGCTGCACGGCTGGCATTACGTCATCGAGGACGGCGAGGTGCATGTCTTCGATGTCGCCGTCGGCGCCTTCGTCCCCGCCTCGCGCGCCGAAAACGCCGGCACCGGCCCTTACCGCCTCGATGACGACAGCACCTTCGACCCCAGCGGCATTCCTTTCGCCACCTCTTGAACTCCTTCCCGCATCAGACCGGCCAGGTTCTGGATCACATCCTTGAACGCCTGCACCGCCGTGCTGGCCGGTTCGCCCGGAAGCGTGATCAAACCGTAGTCCGGCATGCGATCGGGGAGCTCGGCGGCGATGCGTGTCAACAGCCCCCGCCGCACGTATTTGTCCACCAGCGCCGCCGGCTGGAGCGACAGCATGTCGGTGCTCTGCATCAGCTCGAACGCGAACAGGAACGAGGGGGTTTCGACGACGCCCGAGGTGAGCGACAGGCCCGTGCTGCTGAAGATGTCGTCCGACACCTTGCGCAGCGCCGTGGACGGCGGGTAGAGGATCCACGGCCAGCGTGAAAGTTCCAGCAGCCCCGGCGCCTGCACGCCGCGCAGCGGATGGTGAATGCCGGCGGTGATCTGCAGGCCTTCACCCACCAGCCTCTCGTACTGGAACTGGTCGCGCTGCGATTCGTCGGTGAAGCGGCCGACCATCACGTCGATCCTGCGTTCGGCCAGCCACAGGATCAGCTGGTCGCTGCTCTGTTCCAGCACCTTCACGACGAGCAGCGGGCGCAGGCGCTGCAGCTCGGCCACGGCGGCGATCAGCAGGTGCGCCGCCGAACCCGAGATCGCGCCGATCGTCAGATGACCGTGCCCACCCTCCTTCAGCGTGCTGAACTCGTCGACGAACTTGCGGTGGCTCTCCAGCGCCGCGTGCACATAGCGCAGCGTGAACAGCCCCAGTTCGTTCGGCCGCATGCCGCGCGCCAGGCGGTCGAACAGGCGCGATTCCAGCATCTGCTCGATGTCCATCAGCACCTTGGTGGCGGCCGGCTGGGTGATGTGCATCTGCTCGGCCGTGAGCCGCAGGTTGCGCGTCTTGCCCAGGATGTCGAGGAAATGCAGATGCCTGAACCGCAGCCGCGACAGCTGCGCGACGGCCAAGGGTTTCCCAGGAAGCTTGTCCGGACTCATCACCATTTGGAATGGATTCTCGCCAAAAAATTCAGTGGACCGGGACCGGGGGCTCTCCTAGCCTTCGGCTGCGATGAGGCCGCCCCACAGAGGGCCGCGGGCGTGGCAAGGGTGCCGCGCTCGCGACTCACGCTTCTGGAGACATCATGCAATTCAGATCACTTGGCCTGGCCGCAGTGCTGCTGGCCGCGCTGGCCGGCCCCGCGTCGGCGCAAATCAGGGAGCACGTGTTCAAAGTCGGCATCGGCCTCAGCGACGATCACCCGCAGGCCAAGGCGCTGAAGTTCTTCGCCGAGCAGCTGGCGGCCAAGAGCGGCGGCAAGCTGGTGGCGCGGGTCTATGCCAGCGGCGCGCTCGGCAACGACATCAGCATGACGTCGGCGCTGCGTGGCGGCACGCTGGAGATGACCGTCCCCGACAGCTCCACGCTGGTGTCGCTCGTCAAGCCCTTCGGCGTGATCAACCTGCCGTTGACCTTCAACAACGAGAAGGAAGCCGACGCGGTGCTGGACGGCCCCTTCGGCCAGAAGCTGCTGGCCACGCTGCCCGACAAGGGCCTGATCGGGCTGGGCTTCTGGGAGAACGGTTTTCGCCACGTCACCAACTCGCGCCGCCCGGTGCAGCGTGCCGACGACATCGGCGGCCTCAAGCTGCGCGTGATCCAGAGTCCGCTGTTCCTGGACACCTTCAACGCGCTGGGTGCCAATGCCACGCCCATGCCCTTCACGGAGCTGTACACGGCGATGGAGCAGTCTGCCGTGGACGGTCAGGAGAACCCGGCCGCCACCATCCTCGCCAGCAAGTTCTACGAGGTGCAGAAGCACATGGTGCTGTCGCGGCATATGTACAGCGCCTGGGTGCTGCTGATGTCCAGGAAGACCTGGGACGGCCTGTCGGCGGATGAAAGGAAGATCGTGCAGGACGCCGCCCGCGAAGCGACGCTGTACGAGCGCAAGACCATTCGCGCGTTCTCCGAGACGGCGCTGGCCGAGCTGAAGAAGGCCGGCATGCAGATCACCGAACTGCCGGCGGCCGAGCAGGCCAGGATGCGCGCCAAGCTGCAGCCGGTGCTGGCCAAGTTCAGCAAGGAGTTCGGCGAGGACACGACGGCGGAAATGAACGCCGAGCTGGCCAAGGTGCGCGCAGGCACAGCCGCCGCCAAGTAGAGGACTCGAGATGACGCCATCGATGACGGCGCTGCCGCTGCGCGCCGACGGCCTTCACCTCTTGCTGCCGCAGGACGGCATGGCGGGCACGCTGGTCGGGCGCGTCTGGCGCGCCGGCGCCCCGGGCGGCCCGGGCGGCCCGGGCGTCGTCGTGCTGCGCCCCGAGGGCGTGTTCGACGTCAGCCGTCGCTTCCCCACGATGAGCACGCTGCTCGAAGCCGACGATCCGGCACAGGCCGTGCGCTCGATAGACGGCGAGTTCCTGTGCACCGTCGAGGCGCTGCTGGACAACAGCCGGGCCACAGGCCGTGACGCCGCCTTGCCCTGGCTGCTGGCGCCGTGCGACCTGCAGGTGGTCAAGGCCGCCGGCGTGACCTTCGCCTCCAGCCTGATCGAACGCGTCATCGAGGAGCAGGCCGGGGGCGACCCCAGCCGTGCCCAGGGGCTGCGCAGCGAGATCACGGCGCTGCTCGGCGACAGCCTGGCCAACATCCGCCCCGGCTCGGCCCAGGCGCAGTCGCTGAAGGCGCTGCTGCAGCAGAAGAAGCTGTGGTCGCAGTACCTGGAGGTGGGCATCGGCCCGGACGCCGAGATCTTCACCAAGGCGCCCGTGCTGGCCGCCGTGGGCCATGGCCAGGAGATCGGCATCCGCGCCGACTCCGCCTGGAACAATCCGGAGCCCGAGGTCGTGCTCGCCGTCAACAGCCGTGGCGACATCGTCGGCGCCGCTTTAGGCAACGACGTGAACCTGCGCGACATCGAAGGCCGCAGCGCGCTGCTGCTCGGCAAGGCCAAGGACAACAACGCGTCCTGCGCCATCGGCCCCTTCATCCGCCTGTTCGACGGCACGTTCGGCCTGGACGCGGTGTGCCGCGAGACCGTGCACCTGCACGTGGCCGGCGCCGACGGCTTCACGCTGCGTGGCGTCAACACCATGGCCAGCATCAGCCGCGCCCCGGCCGACCTCGTGGCCCAGGCCATGGCTGCCCACCAGTATCCCGACGGCTTCATGCTGTTCCTGGGCACGCTGTTCGCGCCCACCGAAGACCGTGACGAACCCGGCGGCGGCTTCACCCACAAGCTGGACGACGTCGTCACCATCCACAGCCATTGGCTGGGCGGCCTGCAGAACCGCGTGACGCATGCCGAGACGGCGCCGCCCTGGCGCTTCGGCCTGCGCGCCTTCATCGGCAACCTTGCCGAGCGCGGGCTGCTGCAAGGGGCGCGGCTGTGAGCGTCACGCGTTGCAAGGAGACGTCGCCTTGATCGACACCGCCATCGCGCGGATCTGCCGCGCCATCGAACTGCTGATCGCCGCGGCCCTCGCGGTGATGGTCGTGCTGGTGTTTGGCAATGTCGTGCTGCGCTACGTCTTCAACTCCGGCATCGCCGTCAGCGAGGAAGTCTCGCGCTGGCTCTTCGTCTGGCTGTGCTTCCTGGGCGCCGTGGTGGCCTTGAAGGACGGCGCCCACCTGGGCACCGACATGCTGGTGTCGCGCCTGCCGGTGGCGGGCAAGAAGGTCTGCCTGGTGCTGGGCCATGTGCTCATGCTCTACCTGACGTGGCTGTTCCTCAGCGGCAGCTGGCAGCAGGCCCAGCTGAACCTTGATGTGGCCGCGCCCGTGACCGGCGCCCCCATGGCCATTTTCTATGCCTCGGGCGTCGTCTTCTCGGTCTGCGCCGGCGTGCTGCTGCTGTTGCAGCTCGCGCGCGTGCTGACCGGCAAGCTCGGCGAGGGTGACCTCGTCATGGTCAAGGAGTCCGAAGAGCAGGCCGAACTGGAAGCCCTGCAGGCCGGGCTGGCGCGCACCAGCAGACCCGGCCCCGGCCGCCCATGACCGTCTTCATCTTCATCGGCAGCCTGCTGGGCGCGATGGCCCTGGGCATTCCCATCGCCTATGCGCTGCTGGCCAGCGGCGTCGCGCTGATGTGGCACCTGGACCTGTTCGACGCGCAGATCCTGGCGCAGAACTTCATCAACGGCGCCGACAGCTTCCCGCTGCTGGCGGTGCCCTTCTTCATGCTGGCCGGCGAGATCATGAACGTCGGCGGGCTGTCGCAGCGCATCGTCAACTTCGCGCTGGCGCTCGTCGGCCACGTCAAGGGCGGCCTGGGCTATGTGGTGATCGTCGCGGCCTGCCTGCTGTCGGCGCTGTCGGGCTCGGCCGTGGCCGACGCTGCGGCCCTCACGGCGCTGCTGCTGCCGATGATGCTCAAGGCCGGGCACGAGAAGAGGGTGTCCGGCGGATTGATCGCGGCGTCGGGCGTCATCGGTCCCATCATTCCGCCCAGCATCGGCTTCGTCATCTTCGGCGTGGCCGCCAACGTGTCGATCACCAAGCTGTTCATCGCCGGCATCGTCCCCGGCATCATGATCGGCATCGGCCTGGCGCTGACCTGGTGGTGGGTCGGCCGCAAGGAGGAGCTCGCCCTCCCGCCCCGCAAGACGCGCGCCGAGATCTGGGCCGCGGCACGCGAGTCCGTGTGGGCGCTGATGCTGCCCGTCTTGATCCTCGTGGGCCTGCGCATGGGCGTGTTCACGCCCACCGAAGCGGCGGTCGTCGCCGCCGTCTACGCGCTGTTCGTCAGCACCGTGCTGTACCGCGAGCTGAAGCTGCAGGCGCTGGTGCGCATCTTCATCACCGCCGCCCGCACGACCGCGGTCGTCATGTTCCTCGTGGCGTCGGCCATGGTGTCCGCCTGGCTGGTGACGGTGGCCAATCTGCCGGCGCAGGTGGTGGACCTGCTGCGCCCGCTGCTGGACAACCAGACGCTGCTGCTGGCCGCCATCATGGTGCTGGTGATGCTCGTCGGCACGGCCATGGACATGACGCCCACCATCCTCATCCTCACGCCGGTGCTGATGCCGTTGATCAAGGCGGCCGGCATCGACCCGGTCTACTTCGGCGTGCTCTTCATCATCAACAACTCCATCGGCCTCGTCACGCCGCCGGTCGGCACCATCCTCAACGTGGTGGCCGGCGTGGGTCGCATGAAGATGGACGAGGTCACGCGTGGCGTGCTGCCCTTCATGGCGGCCCAGTTCGCGGTGATGTTCCTGATGGTGCTCTTCCCCCAGACGGTGCTCGCCCCGCTGCGCTGGTTCTATTGACGCGCCGCGACAGGTGCGGCGTAACGCGGCCGCCTAGCAGCTGCACCTAACCGATCAGCACGGCCTCACCGTCCGGGTTGAACGGCAGCAGGCCGCCGAATTCACCGCCTTCCACGCGCTTGACCAGCAGCTCCAGCATGCGCTTGATCTCGCTGGCTGTCGTGCGGCCGGCCAGGGCGGCCGTGAACATCAGCTGCCACGCCGGCCCCGCCTGGCGGGCCTCGGTGGCCAGGGACTGGAAGTCCTTCAGCTCGGCAGGGTCCTTGTCCACGCACATCAGCGGACGCAGCACGCCGCCCACGCCGGCCGCATGCGCGGCGCGTTGCTCGGGCGTCGCGTCGGCGTCGCATTCGGCGGTCGTGAAGACCATCAGCAGGTGCTGGGGTTCGGGTTGCCGGCGGGCCATGACCAGCAGGTCGTCAAAGTGTTCGATGTTCATGAGGCCAGTCTGAGCCGGCGCGGCCGGGCGTGGCGAGTCCGATGGAGGAGGGCGGGGTCGTCCGAAAGGACGAGGCCGAATCGGCCCTTGTCCTGCCACGGCCGGATGGGCCGCGGTTCGGCTGCGCCCAAGAATCTGCCGCATGGACGACAACCTGCACCGGATGGGCGCCGACGGCGCGCTGCGCGACCGCCGCCAGCGCCCCTGGCGCGACCTGCGCATCTCGCTGACCGATCGCTGCAATTTTCGCTGCGGCTACTGCATGCCGCGCAGCAAGTTCGGGCCGGGCCATCGCTTCCTGCCGCAGTCGCGGCTGCTGAACTTCGAGGAGATCGCGCAGGTCGCGCGGCAGGCCCTGGCCCTGGGCGTGCGCACGCTGCGCCTGACCGGCGGCGAGCCGCTGCTGCGCCGCGACCTGCACCGGCTCGTCGGCCAGCTGGCCGCGCTGCGCACGCTGGATGGCACGGCGCCCGACCTCGCGCTGACGACCAATGGCAGCCTGCTGGCGGCCCAGGCCCAGTCCCTGCGCGACGCCGGCCTGAACCGCCTGACCGTCAGCCTCGACGCGTTGGACGACGCCGTCTTCCAGTGCATGAACGAGGTCGGTTTCCCGGTCGACGAAGTGCTGCGCGGGCTCGAGGCAGCGCAGCGCGCGGGCTTCGAGCGCATCAAGGTCAACATGGTGGTGCGCCGCGGCGTCAACGACGGCGAGGCCTTGCCGCTGGCCGAGCATTTCCGCCACAGCGGCATGGTGTTGCGCTTCATCGAGTTCATGGACGCGGGCCGTCACAACGGCTGGAAGCTCGGCGAGGTGCTGCCCAGCGCCGAGCTGCGCGCGCGCGTCGCCGCGCGCTGGCCGCTGCTGCCGCTGCCGGCGGCGCGTGCCGGCGAGACGGCCGAGCGCTGGGGCTATGCGGACGGTGCCGGCGAAATCGGCTTCATCAGCAGCGTCAGCCAGGCCTTCTGCGGCGACTGCACGCGCGCCCGCCTGACGGCCGAGGGCCAGCTCTACACCTGCCTGTTTTCTTCCCAGGGTCATGATTTGCGGCCGCTGCTGCGCGGACCCCACGGCAGCGAGGCCGGCCTGCGCGAGCGCCTGGCCGCCATTTGGGCCGGACGCAGCGACGCCTATTCCGAACAGCGCGAGCGCCTCAGCGTCATCCGCGTCGTGCGCCCCGACATGCATGTGCTCGGCGGCTGAATCACCCGACCTTGAACTGCATCAAGGCAGCGCCGCAACGCCGGCGCCAGCATTGGCATCTTTCCATCCAACTGCCCAAGCCATGACCTCTCCCTCGCTGATCGAACGCATGGCGGCCGCCGGCCTGCGCCCCTTGCAACTGGCGGGCCGCGAACTGCTGCCCATCGTGCAAGGCGGCATGGGCGTGGGTATCTCGGCCCACCGCCTGGCGGGCAGTGTCGCGGCCCTGGGTGCCTGGGGCACCATCGCCTCGGTGGACCTGCGCCGCCACCACGCCGACCTGATGGCCCGCAGCGAGAACCTGCGCGACGGCGACGAGAAGAAGGCCGTCATCCTGCAGGCCAACCAGGAAGCGCTGGCGCGCGAGATCCGCCAGGCCCGCGAGCTGGCCGGCGGGCGCGGCCTGGTCGCCGTCAACGTCATGCGGGCGGTCAGCGACTACGCGGCCTCGGTGCGCACCTCGCTGCAGGAGGGCGCGGACGCGCTGGTCGTCGGCGCCGGCCTGCCGCTGGACCTGCCCGAGCTGGCCCGTGACCATCCGGACACGGCCCTGATCCCCATCCTCAGCGACGCCCGCGGCGTGGCCCTGCTGTGGCGCAAATGGGAGCGCCGCCAGCGCATTCCCAACGCCATCGTCATCGAGCACCCGGCCCACGCGGCCGGCCACCTCGGCGCGGCCTGCGTGGCCGACCTGGCCGATGCGCGCTTCGACTTCGAGACCGTGCTGCCCGCGGTGCGCCAGCATCTGCGCGACGCCGGCGTCGAGGGCCGGGTGCCGCTGATCGCGGCTGGTGGCGTGCGCCGTTGCGAGGACATCCAGCGCCTGCAATCGCTGGGCGCCGACGCGGCCCAGCTCGGCACGGCCTTCGTCGCCACCGAGGAATGCGACGCCCATCCCAATTTCAAGCAGGTGCTGGCCGAGGCGCGCGACGAGGATCTGGTCGAGTTCACCAGCGTGGCCGGCCTGCCGGCTCGCGCCGTGCTGACACCCTGGCTGAAGAAATACCTGAAGGCCGAGGAGAAGCTGCAGGCCGTCGCCCAGCTCAAGCAGCGCTGCACGATGGCCTTCGACTGCCTGGCCCAGTGCGGCCTGCGCGACGGCCTCAAGGGCTGGGGCCAGTTCTGCATCGACCAGCGCCTGGCCGCGGCACTGCGCGGTGAGACGGCCAAGGGCCTGTTCTTCCGCGGCCGCGGCGAGCTGCCCTTCGGCCCGCAGATCGCCAGCGTCAGCCGCTTGCTGGAACGCCTGCTGACGCCAGGCGTGCCGCTGGGTACGCCCGCCATGCCGGGCTGACGACGCGGGCTAGTACGCCGACGCAGAAGTTTCGGAACATGGCGAATGCGATGGATTCAGCCCGAGAGCAAGGCGCAAAACGCAGCGATGCCGGGGCATCGCGAGGCTTTGCAACGCCGCTATCGGGTTGAAGACGCGCTTTTGCGTTTCGAAATCTCTGCGGCGGCGTACTAGGTGTTGAACAGCAGGGCCTGATCGCGCGGCTGCTCGATGCGCAGCGGCAGGCTGCTGTCCGGCGCTCCGGCCAGGCCGGCGACGGCGAGGCACTCGCGCCAGGATTCGGTACCCAGCTGGGGCGTGGCGTGCAGCACGACGCTGAGTTGCCAGGGCCAGGCCTCGGAGCCCGGCCCCTGGATGACGCGATCGACACCGCGCTGCTCGCGCAGCCGAGCCAGCATGTCGTCCGAGGGCTCGATGCGCCGCCACAGCGCCAACAAACCGGGCCGGGGCATCGGCGTGGGCGGCGGCTTCAGCACCAGGCCTTCGAGCTGGCCGCTGCGCCGCCAGGCGCTCAGGCGCGACAGCACATGGTGTTCACTGCAGCCGAGTTGCCGGGCGCATTCGGCAAACGGCTTGGAGCAGAGCTGCAGGCCCTGTTCCACGCAGGCGGCCAACCGCGGGTCGTCGCAGCACAGCGTGGTGGCCGGGCCGGGCAGGCGCAAGCGGGCTCGCGGCTCGAGCGGCAGGCGCGCCAGCTGCCGGCGCAGGGCTGCTTCGTCCAGGGCCTCCATCTCCGCCCACACGGCCGGCAGGCCCTCGCCAGGCTCGGCGCGCTCGATGCGGAAGCAGCCGGGCAGGGCGGCCAGTGTCACGGCGAGGCCCGGCGCCGCGTCGAAGGCGAGGCGCCAGCGCTCGCGCTGCAGCGTGGCCCCCCAGCGCACGTGGATGGGCTGCAGCGCACCGCTGCGGTTCAGCTCGCGGCAGGCGCTGAGCAGTTCGCGCGGCGTCGCACCGCTGCGCGCCGCCATCTGGCGGAAGGGCGAGGGGTGCAGCGGGAAGTCCTGCTGCCAGCCCTGGATCAGGGTCTGGCGCAGGCCGGCGCAGCAACTGGGCGGGGACGCGGGAATCGGCATGGTGGCCCATGCTCGGCTGTCCCAAGAGGGCCAGCCTTGATCTGCTTCAAGCAGACGCGGCGCCGAGCTTGAGCCGCGTCAAACTTGCGGCGAGAGGTCGCTCGGGATGGCGGCGAGCACCGCCGCTTTGATCTCCTCGGCTTTGATGCGGTCAAGCAGCGAGCCCATGGCGGTCACCAGGTCTTCCACCGAGGGGTCATCGCCGACTTTGACCTTCTCGGTCCTGACGCGTGTGTAGATCACGCCGTTGCCTTTGCCGCCCGGTTTGGGTTGCTCGAGTTTCAAGGTGCTGCGCACATCCGCAACAAAACGCGCTCGCTCCGATGCTGCGTCCCCGTTGAATGGCCCGACTTCGAAGGTCAGCTGCAGCTTCTCGCCGTCCTTCTTGAACCATAACAACACGGGATAGTTGGATGGCCAGGCCCCCTTGACGGCGGGTAACGCTTGCAGCGCCCGCTTCCAGTCCTCGAAGACAAAGAAGATGGTGTCGGTCCGCACCGCTCGATCAACTGGGCCAACTCGGCGGCGATGTCGCGGTAACTCAGCACTCCCCACCGTTCATCGGCGCCTTCATAGCCTTCGGGCGTCAGGAAACAGCCAAAGACTTCGTATTGGTCGTAAGTCCCGTGCGCGTCATTGCGATAGCGGGCCAGTTGCTCTTCGCTTTCCTTGGCGCCGACCTTGGCGAGGGCGGGCAGCCAGGCGAGGGCATGCCGGAACTTGCGCAGCAGCAGGGACATCGGACGTCCTCCTCAGGCGGCCGGGGGTTTGGCCGCTGCAGCCCAGCGCGCGGGAAAGGCGTCGTGGCGAATTGCTGGCGTGCACGCCAGCACTGCGACGTCCACCAGGCCCAGGGCCACGAAGGGGTCGGCCGACAGCGCGGGCTCCAGCTGGGCGCGGCTGTCGCCCTGCGCCAGGATGAAGCCGCCCGTGCGCGGTTCCAGCGGCCCGGCGGCTATGAAGCGGCCGCTGATGGTGTGCGTTGCCAACCAGGCGCGGTGGGCGTCCAGCTGGGGGCGTCGATGGCGCCGGCCGGCGCGCGGTAGGTGAGGGTGATGACGAAGATCATGCCAACTCCCGTTCAGGGGGCCAGCGCCCGCGCGACCACCTCGGGGACGCGCGCCGTCGCTTCGGCCAGGCTTTGGGCACGGAGCTCGGCGCCCTTGGTCAGCCGCTCGGCGCGCACGAACTGCACGTCGTTGATGCCGAGGAAGCCGAAGAAGGCCTGCAGATAGGACTCCTGGAAGTCCATGTCCGAGGCGGCGCCGAGGGAGTACATGCCGCCACGCGTCGAGGCCACGATGACGCGCCGCCCCCCGGCCAGGCCCACCGGTCCTTCGGACGTGTAGCGGAAGCTGCGCGCCGGCTGGGCGATGCGGTCCATCCAGGCCTTCGGTGGAGCACCGTCACTTCACAACATGGGAAGACCTACACATCCGGCAGCCAGTCGCATTTTTCCTGGGACGTCACAGACATTCTTGTCGCCAACTGCCGAGCAACGACACCAGCAACGCCCTCCAATATTTGACATAATGCACATTGTCGACAATACATCCCTTGTTTTTTGCCTGATTGGTAGTGATCCTGGCTGCTGCTCGCGACATCGACGAGATCAACGCCCGCTTCAACGCCCGCGAGTAAACGCGTCAACAACGGCCGTCACCGGACTATTACCTTCGTGTCGGTCTGCTTTGCTTGGTATGCCAGCCAGACCTTTCATGTGTCGCTCGTAGCTTGTGGCGCAGCCCTGGTGAATCCCACGCTGGCCACGTCGCATCGGCGACACAGCGATCTCGCGCGGCGCAAGCGAGCCCAATAATTTCCGACGTCTTTTGACCGGAGATTCAGATGCTTCACTGCGACGCCCGCCGATCGCTAACCGTTTATGCACTATGCGCCGCTGCGCTCGCCTCGGTCGACGCCATTGCGAAGGACCTGCTCGAGCCGCTGGCCGGAACCGCGCAGATCACCGAAACGCTGGTTGTGCCAAGCCCCGATGGGGCTTGCCAACCTACAGCGGAGCACCCCGGCCTGACTGCAACAGGCAAGATCGCGGGCCAAGGCCTGGGCGCGCCGATCGGCGGCTTCGCGATCACCTCGATCGACTGCATCCGCTCCGACATTCCCGGCCAGTTCTTGCCTCCGTTTGCGTTCAGCAGCAGCACGCTGACACTGACTGCGCGCAACGGTGATCAGCTTGTCGCGCGCTACAGCGGCACCGGTACGCTAAGCCCGCTCGGCCTTCTGATACTGACCGGCCGCTTCGAGATCACCGGCGGCACCGGCGCCTTCGGCGGCGCTCGCGGCAGCGGCTCGCTATCCGGCGTCGAGAACGTCATCACCCAACCGGTGAGCGGCTTCGTGACGCTGAGCGGGCAGATCACGCGCTGATTCAAACGCCACGCCATCGAGGGGGCCCGCCGGGCAGCGCGACGGCAAGACCCACCGGGCCTAGCTGTAGAGCTACTGCAGCACGCAGGCCGTCGTCTTCGGCTTCGCCGACGGCGCTGACGGATGTAGGCCGCAATGGGCTTGGCGCGATCCGCCTTCCGTCGGTAGCGCCCGACAAATCGCGTGCCCAACTGACCCGGGAGCGCGAGGAGTCCCTGCCTTAGCACCGGCCAGCAAGCTTCAGTTGTGCTGCGAAGCGGAACTCACCTCAACCGCGTGGGACGGCACTCCCAGCGATGCAAGCAGTGCGTCACGACTGGCCGCCAGAAACTCTTCCGCAAGTGGAGAGTCGTCAGGACAGGCGCGCGACATGATGAGGGCGCCTACGGCGTGCGAGAGCATGTCCAGAATCCTCGCACGCGCCTGACGCACATCTTCGGAATCGGCCGCCGCGCCGCCGCCGCGACCCAGGGCCGCCACCAGGCTCTCCACGCCGTCCGCAAACGCGGCACGCACTGAGTCTGGCTGGCGGCCTGCATCGCTACCGAGGGCCGCCATGGTGCAGCCGGTCCCGCGCGCGTCCCGGTGCTGGCGGGACAGGTACTGCCCGACGAACTCTGCTGGCTCCACGCCGTCGCCGGTCAATGCGACGGTCTGGGCAATGCCGCAGGCCGTCGCTTCGGCGATGAGGTCGGTCTTGGACCCGAACTGCTTGTAGAAGCCGCCGTGGGTAAAGCCGGCGGCCGCCATCAGGTCGGCCACGCCGACGCCGTCATAGCCGCGTTCACGGAACAGCTGGGAAGCTGTCTGGACGACATGCGCCCGATTCGCTTGCGCCTGCGCTTTGCTGACTTTCATTGCTCATTGCCCGACTGCTGCTGAATGCAGTGCCGATCTTATATTGATGTCGACCATCATCAAAATCTTGACTTTTTGGATGACGTTCATCATCATTGAGCCATTCGGACACCTCGCAAGGCGGTGACCCATGGCTGACGACATGTGCTGTCCGACATCCGGCAAGCGCATGCGGCCGATCGCTACCGGCATACCGCCTGACCCATCCCTTGATCTCAACCCGGAACCCTGCCATGTCAATCAACCTCATCAAATCAACCGTCCACGCCCTGGCGCTTGCCGCTGTGGTGCTCGCTTCCAATGCCTGGGCAGGCGAAGCCAGTCCAGCCGCTGGTACGCGGTCGGCTGTTCAGCAACGCCAGCCGGTGACGTGGAAGAACGTGCCGACGGAGAAGATTTCTGCCGGCGACGTGAGCTTCTCCTATCGCGAGCTCGGGCAGCAAAACGGTGGCACGCCCGTGGTGCTGCTCGTCCACCTGGCCGCCGTGCTGGACAACTGGGACCCGCGCGTCGTGGACGGGCTCGCCGCCAAACGCCACGTGATCGCGTTCGACAACCGCGGCATCGGTTCCTCCACCGGCAAGCCGGCCAACACCATCGAGCAGATGGCCGACGACGCCATCAGCTTCATCAAGGCCAAGGGGTTCAAGCAGGTCGACCTCTTCGGCTTCTCGATGGGCGGAATGATTGCGCAGGAGGTCGTGCTGAAGGAGCCGCAGCTGGTTCGCAAGATGATCCTGGCGGGCACGGGCCCCGCCGGCGGCGAGGGCATAAGCACGGTGGCCGGCGTCGCGAACTACGACCTGATCCGCGCCACGCTGACCGGCCAGGACCCGAAGCAGTATCTGTTCTTCACCCGCACGCCGAAAGGCATCGAGGCCGGCAAGGCATTCCTGCAGCGCCTGCAGGAGCGCAGCGACAACCGCGACCCCGACATCGCCATCTGGGCCTATATGTCGCAGCTGCAGGCGCTGCGGGCCTGGGGGGAGAAGCGTCCCGCCGACCTGTCGGTGGTCAAGCAGCCGGTGCTCGTGGCCAACGGCGACGACGACCGGATGGTGCCCACGAGCAATTCCTATGACCTGGCCAAGCGCCTGCCGAATGCGCAGTTGGTCATCTACCCGGATGCAGGGCATGGCGGCATCTTCCAGTACCACGAGGACTTCGTGCCCAAGGCACTGGCCTTCCTGTCGAACTGAGTCGAGAGCCCGCCATGACACACACCCATCTCACCGCGCCCACGCGGTTCATCCGCGCCGGCGGCACCCAGTTCGCGTACCGGCGCTGGGGCAACGCGGCCGCAGGCCAGCCGCCGCTGCTGATGCTGCAGCATTTCCGCGGCGGCATGGACCACTGGGACCCGCTGATGACCGACGGGCTGGCCGAAGGCCGTGAAGTCATCCTCTACAACGGCCGTGGCATCGCGTCTTCCGAGGGCGCGCCGCGCACGCGCATCGAGGACATGGCCGACGACGCTGCAGCCTTCGTTCGCGCCCTGGGCTTGGAGCAGATCGACGTGCTGGGCTTTTCGCTCGGCGGCTTCCAGGCGCTGGACCTGACCTGGCGTCACCCGACGCTGGTGCGCAAGCTGATGCTGCTGGGTACCGGCCCCCGCGGCGGCGACCCGGAGATGGAGTCGCGCGTGCTGGAAACGGCCGTCAACCCGGTGCCGACGTTCGAGGATTTCCTCTACCTGTTCTTCGGGCGCTCGCCGCAGGCCGAGCAGGCTGCTCGCGAATTCTGGGATCGCCGCCACCAGCGGGTCGACCAGGACCCGCCCTCCTCGCCCGAGGTCGCGAAGGCGCAGATCGAAGCCAATATGCACTACCTGCCAAGGGTGACGGAAGACGATCCCTTCGCCTATCTGCGCGGCATCACGCAGCCGACCTTCATCCTCAACGGCGTCAACGACGTGATGGTCGCGACGGTCAACTCCTTCTACATGGTGCGCAACCTGCCGAACGCGCAGCTGTTCATCTACCCCGACGCCGGCCACGCCGCGCAGTTCCAGAACCCGGGGCGCTTCCTGCGCCACGTGGTTCAGTTCCTCGGCGAGTGACGGCGCCGGCATCGCCATTCAAATCCTTGAGGGTCGCCCCATGTTGAAGTTCAAGTTCCTGTTGTGGGCCTTCGCCCTGATGCTGCAACGCAAGCTGCGCAGCAACGCCGATTGCGCCCGCTACGTCGCCAAGAAGCGCCTGGTGTTCCAGATCCGCACCGTCTCGGGCGCGGGGCGCTATTTCGTCGTCGATGGCGGCGCCATCCGGTCCGCGGCCGGGCTGGCGCCGAATCCCCAGTTCACGCTCAGCTTCAGCGACGCGGCCAAGGGATTCGCCGTCCTGTCGGCCAAGGACAGCCAGGCCGCCTTTCTCAGGGCCTTGGGCAGTCGGGACCTCACCATCAGCGGCGATTTCCGGGAGGTGATGTGGTTCCAGGGCCTGACCGAGTTCCTGCAGCCCCCCAAGGTCATCGCGCCCTATGACCGCACCGCCTTCTGAGCCGACCATGGAAACCAACCTGCTCAACCAGCCCCTCAGCCTGCCCAACGGCAGCGTGCTGCGCAACCGTCTCGCCAAGGCGGCCATGAGCGAGACGTTGGGCACCTACGGCAACCGTCCGACCGAGGCGCTCGTGCGGCTGTATCGCCGCTGGGGCGCTTCCGGCTTGGGCCTCATCATCACCGGCAACGTGATGGTCGACCGTCGCGCGCTCGGCGAGCCCGGCAACGTCGTCATCGAAGATGAATCGGACCTGCCTGTCCTCAGGCAATGGGCGCAGGCGGCGACCGCTCAGGGTTCGGCCTTGTGGGCGCAGCTCAACCATCCGGGCAAGCAGTCCACGCGGGGCTTGAATGCCTTCAACATCGCGCCGTCGGCCGTCCCGTTCCGCGAGGACATGGCCGCGTTCTTCGACACGCCACGCGAAGCCACCGCGGCCGAGATCCAGGACATCATCGAGCGCTTCGGCCGCAGTGCGGCGGTCTGCAAGCAGGCGGGGTTCAGCGGCGTGCAGATCCATGCCGCCCACGGCTATTTGATCAACCAGTTCCTCTCGCCGCACCACAACCGTCGCAACGACGAATGGGGCGGCACGGCCGAGAAGCGCCGACGCTTCGTGCTGGCGGTCTACGCCGAGATCCGCCGCCAGGTCGGTGCGGACTTCGCGGTGGGCATCAAACTCAACTCGGCCGACTTCCAGCGCGGTGGCTTCACCGAGGAGGAATCGCTGGAGACCATCCGCGCGCTGGCCGAAGCCGGCATCGACCTCATCGAGATCTCCGGCGGCACCTACGAGGCCCCCGCCATGAGCGGCGCGATGCAGGCGCCGAAGCAGGCCTCCACCGCAGCGCGGGAGGCCTACTTCCTCGAGTTCGCCGAGAAGGCGCGTGCCACGACCCAAGTGCCGCTGATGGTCACCGGGGGCTTCCGGACGGCGGCTGGCATGAACGCCGCGCTGCGCACCGGCGCGCTGGATGTGGTGGGCCTGGCGCGTTTGCTGGCCATCGACCCCGACGCGCCCGCCGCCCTGCTGCAGGGGCACGACAGCACGCAGAGCGTGCGGCCCATCAGCACCGGGCTCAAGGCCGTGGACCGCCTGGGGATCATGGAGGTGCTTTGGTACACGCGGCAACTCCGGCGCATGGCCAGGGGCCAGGCGCCACGGCCACGCGAAAGCGGCCTGGCGGCATTCCTGAAGTCGGCGCTCGGCAGTGGTTGGGGCACCTTCCGCACCCGGCGCCTGCGCGCCCGGGCCTGAGCATCGCGCTCAACGCTGCACATCCAGATGAAGCAAGAACAATGAAAGCACTCACCTTCAAACGCTACGGCAAGTCGCCCGACATCGGCTTCTCCGACATCGACCGCCCCACGCTGCAGCCCGACGAACTGCTGGTTCAGGTCCACGCGGCCGCCGTGAACCCCATCGACAACATGGTCCCGGCGGGCACCTTCAAGCCGGTCCTGCATTTCAAGCTGCCGGCCGTCCTGGGCAGCGACCTGGCTGGCGTGGTGGTCGATGTCGGTAGCCGCGTCACCCGCTTCAAGCCGGGTGACGAGGTCTTCGCCAGCGTCTTCGACCTGGGGAGGGGATCGCTGGCGGAGTTCGTCGCGGTGCCTGAAAGCGTCGCCGCGTTGAAGCCGCCCAACCTGGACTTCGTGCAGGCGGCTGCTGTCCCCATGGTCGCACTCACCTCGTGGCAGGCGCTGAAGGAACGCATCGATCTGCGCCGCGGCCAGAAGGTCTTCATCCCGGCGGGCTCGGGCGGCATCGGCACTTTTGCGATCCAGGTGGCCCACCAGCTTGGCGCCAAGGTGGGCACGACGGTCAGCGCGGGCAGCGTCGAGCTTGTTCGCGGCCTCGGTGCCGACGAGATCGTCGACTACAAGAAGCAGGAATTCGAGAAAGTCCTGCGCGGCTACGACGCGGTGCTGGGCACGGTCCAAGGCGATGCCATCGAGAAATCCCTGGGCATCCTGAAGCCCGGAAGCCGGATCGTCTCGCTCGTCGGGCCGCTGGACCCGGCCTTCGCGGAGAAGCGGGGTCTGAACTTCCTCCTGAAGTTCGTGTTCGGTCTGATGAGCCGCAAGATCCGCAAGCTCTCCAGCAAGAAAGGCGTTGACTACTCCTTCCTTTTCGTGCGCCCCGACGGCCAGCAGCTCGCAGCCATCGGTGAGCTGCTCAAGGCCGAACGCATCCGCCCGGTCATCGACAAGGTGTTCCCGTTCGAACAAGCCAAGCAAGCCCTGGACTACCTCGCCCTGGGCCGCGCCAAGGGCAAGGTCGTCGTCAAGATCAGGTGACGACCGATGGCCGCTCCATCCCACATGCCGCTTCCTTGAGCAGCCGCATCACGTCGTGCGTCGACACCGGCTTGCTCGCATAGCGGTCGAAACCACAGGCCAGCGCTTGCCGTCGCACGGTTGGGTCCTCGTGCGCCGACAGGGCCACCACGAAGCAAGGCGGCTCGCCGCTGAGCTGCTCGTGGCGCCGCAAGGCCTGCACGACGTCGAAGCCGCTCATGCCGGGCATCTCCAGGTCCAGGAACACGGCGTCGAACGCCCGCTCGGACAGCGCCTTCAGCGCATCCCGGCCATGCGCGGCGGTGACGACTTCCACCGCCGGAAAGGGGAAGCAGCGGCGCAGCGCGAGCAGGTTGTATTCGTCATCGTCCACCAGCAGCACGGCCAGGCGCGGCAGCGCGTCGGCCGGCTCGGGCAAGGGGTCCAGCGGCATGGTCAGCGAGGCCGTGCCGGTCTCGAGGAAGTCCTGCTCCTCGGCGCTGGCCGCCTTCAGCCGCAGCATCACGGTGGTGCCTTCCCGCTCGCTCGTGCGCAGCAGCACGTCGCCCTGCTGCATGCGCGCCATCAGCCGGGCCGAATAGGTGCCGAAGCCGCTGCCGTCGGGCTTGCCGTGGGTGACGTACTTGTCGAAGAAGCGCGGCTGCACCTCGGCGGGCACGACGCCTTCGTTGTGGATGTGCAACCCCACCCAGCCGGCCTCGAGGGTGTCGAACCACACCCGCACCTCGCTGCCCGAGGGGGCCGCCTCGACCGCGTTCTTCAGCAGGTTGGCCAGGATGGAATAGCACAGCGCCTCCTCGGCCAGCGCCACCGGCCGCGGGGCGGCGTGGTGCTGGACGTTCACGGCCACGCCGAGGGCCGACTCCAGTGCCGTCAGGTCGGCGCGCACGCGCTGCAGCACCGCCGCCAGATCCACCGGCGCAGGCTGCCAGTCGTAGCTGCCCTGCTCCATCTTCAGCAGGTCGAGCGAGAGGTTGACCATGTTGAGCGCCCGGTAGCCCGCCCGCTCCACGCGGCGCAGCAACAGCTGCTGTTCGGGGTTCAGCGGGCCCAGCTCGGACACCTGGCGGGGGATGGCCACGATGCTGCTCAGCGGCGTCTTCAGGTCGTGCCGGCTCATGCGGTCGACCTGCTCGCGCAGCTTCACGTTCTCCCTCAGCATCTCGTTCTGCAGTTCGAGCTGGCGCGCCTGGCCTGCCGCCTGCAGCGCCTGGTCGCGCTCGCGCCGGATGGACAGCACCTGGTCGGCCAGGCCCAGCGTCAGCACCGCCGCCTCGCACAGCACGCCGAGGGCATAAAAGAGCGAGACGTCGGACGGCACCGTCACGCCCAGCCCTTGCAGCGCCCGCAGCAGGCCGGCCACGGCCAGCGGCCCCCAGCCCAGCAGGAAGTACCACGCGTACCGGTTGCCGCGCCAGGCCACCACGGCTGCCACCAGCAGCAGCAGCACGCTCACGCCCACGCTGGACAACGACAGCACGACGCCGAACCAGGCCCAGTCGAGCGGCAACACCAGCAGGCCGCCGACGATCAGCAGGCCCGCGGTCAGGTCGAAGCCGCGGGCCACGCGCGGCAGCGCCGTGCGCAGGCCCAGGAAGTCGCGCGCGAAGGCCACCACCCAGCCCACCGCCCACGCGCCCAGCGCCCACTGTGTGCGGTGGCCGAAACGCGCCAGCACGCCGGTGCCGGGCCAGGCGTAGAGAAAGCCGACGCTGGCCGCGATGAAGAGCAGCAGCGACACCACGTGCAGCGTGTAGAAGCCGAACATTCGCTGGCGCAGCATGACCCAGTAACCCAGCGCCACGAGCGCGAAGGCGCCGAGCAATGCCGAGAGCACCGACATGCGCACCAGCTTGTGACGGTCGTATGCCTCCCATGCCGGGCCGTCGAGCAGCCGCAGCTTGACCGACGTGCGCATCCGGTCTTCGACATGCAGCCACAGCACGTCCCCCGCCTTCAGCGAGGCGGGCAAGCGGAACGACAACGTCAGCGACGAACCCTCGCCGCCCGCAGGAAGTTCCAGCTTGCTGCGCACCAGCTGCCGTCCATCCGGCAGCAGCATCGTCAGGCGGGGCGCCAGCGTCGTCTCCACCAGCAGCACCGGCTCCGGCGGCACCGATTGCAGGCTCAGCTGCATCCAGCTGCCGTGATCGCGGCCGGGCAACGTGAGCTGCAAGGCGCCCTGGCTGCACTGCCGGCCCGCCACGGCCGCGCCGGCGGGTGGGGTGCTGGCCGGCAGATCCAGCGCCCCCAAGGCAGCGCAGAAGGCGCCGCCTGCATGGGCAGGCAGCGCCGTGAGGACGGCAAGCAAAGGCATCGCGCGCAGCAGCAGCCAGGCGACAAACAACAGGGGGCGGGAGAGCACGGGCGCGGGGCGGGAAATACGACCGGCAGGATAGCAACGCCCGCCCGCCGCGGCCGGCGCGGCCAGGCGCTTCTCCGCGATTCCTCCACACTTGCTGGCGACACTGCGGCGTGCCTCCTCGCCCCGCCCTGCCCGCCGCCGCCTCGACCCAGCGCCGCAAGCTGCTGCTGATCGACGACGACCAGGCCATCACCGACTGCCTGCGACTCACGCTCGGCGGCCGCTACGACGTGGTCGTGCTGCACCGGCCGGAGCAGGCGCTGGACGTGGTGCGCCACGAGCGGCCCGACCTGGTGCTGTGCGATGTGGAGATGCCCGGCATGGACGGTTACGGCGTCTCGCGCACGCTGGCCGCGAGCCCCGACACCGCGGCGGTGGCGCTGATGTTCCTGACCGGCGCCTACTCCACGGCCGAGCTGGCGGCGTGCGGCGGCGTGCTGCACGGCCGGGCCGGGCAGTCCAAGCTGGCGCCGATCGGCGACATCCTGCGCCGCGTCGACGCCGAGATCTCCTTCAGAAAGCCCGGCTGAGCCGCGCGTAGGCGTGCCAGGCGCGCTGCTCCGGCACGACGCCGGTCAGCTCGCGGCCCGCGGTGAGGCTGAAGGTCAAGCCCTGCCAGCCAGACCAGTTCGCTCCCAGGCCGGCCGCGGTCGGCCGCAGGCGGGGATTGATGGACCGCACGCGGCTGGTGTCGGCGAAGACGAACAAGTCGACCCGCGTCGCTGCCGGCGACCAGGCGTCGTAATGCAGCTCGGCACTGGCGGCGAAGCCCTCGTCACCGCTGATCTGGCCCGGCTCGTAGCCGCGCACCGACACCGGCCCGCCCACCGAGAACGCCAGCGCGCCGGGCAGGCTCTTGCGGTTGCTGAGCTGCCAGTTCAGCTGCGCGATCGAGTACCAGTCGCGCGCGAAACGCCAGGTGAAGTTGCTGTCGCCGGTGAACAGCGTGGCCGTGACGGACTGGTCGAGCAGCAGCTGGTTGCGCGCGCGCGCCTGCGTCAGCACCGGGTTGAAGCTCCACTGCCAGCCTTCGCCGGTGACCGTCAGCGGCGCGCCGAGGTTCACGCGCGTGACCTGGTAGCGGCTCACCCGCTCGCCGGCCACGTCGTTACCGGACTCGGCCACCTGCACGCTGCCGGTGGCGCTCCACCACCAGGTGTCGGCCGAATGAGCCAGCACGCTGGCATCCAGGCCGAGGCTGTCGCCGCTGCCGTTGACGCCCAGTGCCGCGAAGTCGCCAGCCACCATCTTGGTCCGGCTCATCGAGGCCGAGCCGCCGAAGCGCCAGCCGCGGATACCCACGGGGACGGAGTACGACAGCGACAGCGCCCGCGTGCCGCGCGAGGCGTTGACATAGCCGACCGCGCGATCGCCCTCGGCCACCAGGGCCTGGCGGCGCAGCACCGCGCCGGCCTCGGCGCGGCCGGTGGCGGCATAGCCGTAGTTGTCGACGAACACCTGGCCGCTGGTGCGTGCGGGCTCCTGCACCGCCAGAACGAGGTCGGTCTCGCCGAAAGCCTGGCCGGCGCGCAGCGCGGCCTGCAGCCGGGCGTCGTTGACGCGGTTGAACCGCGCCAGGTCGGCCTCCAGCCGGCGCGCATCGACGTCGCCGCCCGGCTGGACGCCGTCCACCCAGCCGCGCACCCAGGCCTCGGGCAGGTAACTGTTCTGCTCCACCCTGACCTGCCCGACCCGGCCTTCGACCAGCTGCACGACCACCGTGCCGTCCTGCACCTGCTGCTCGGGCAGCGTGGCCGCGGCGGTGTAGATGCCCAGGTCGCGATAGAGCTGGTTGACGCGCTCCAGCAGCGCCTGCAGATCGCTCCAGCGGATGGGCCGGCCCAGCAGCGGCTGCGTCAGCGCGGCGAGCTGTTCGCGCTGCAGGTGGCGGGACGCGGTGAAACGCACGCGCTGCAGCACGAAGGCCGGCCCTTCGTCGGCCGCGGCGGCGGCGGGCCTGGCGTCGCGCTTCACCGGTGCTGCCGCCTCGCGCTGCTGCAGCTGCTGCTCGCGGCGCTGGCGCTCCTGCTCCTGCAGCGCCGGGTCGGCGGCAGGCGGCAGGGTTGGCGGAGTGGACTGCGCGCGGGCAAACGGCGGAAGGAGAACGGCACCGGCCAGCGCCAACGCGGGCCAGGAAAGGGAAGACTTCGACACGGACAACTGCTTTCTCTCAAACATCAACGCGACGCGACCGGCTCGCCGGCCTCGACGTCATCTTTCGCCGCCTCACGACCGGCAGGGCCGCCAGCCGTGGACGGCTGGTTTTCCAGGCTCACCGCCGGCACGAGCTTGCTGGCCGGCGACAGCAGCGGCCCGCTGCCGAGCAAGGGCTGGGTCTGCATCGGGATGCGCCAGCTGTTGCCATTCACCTCCTGCGACAGGTGCTCAGTGCTCATGCGGTAGAAGGCCTGCTGGTAGACGAGCTGGTCCTCGGTGGCGCGGTGGTAGTACAGCGCCACCGGCGCCTGGAAGCGCGTGACCAGCGCATCCGTATAAAGCGCATTGCCCGTCAGCTGCAGCCAGAACTTGTCCTGCGTCGTGAGCAACTGCGCATCGGCCGGCCGCGCGACGGCGCTGACGTTGTCCAGGTTCAGCGTCAGCACCGGCGTCTTGACCGTCAGCGCGCCGCTGACGCTGGCCTCGCGCAGCGCCACGTCGGCCGGCAACTCCAACTGCGCATTGCGCGTGTAGAGCTGTGAGATCTCGACCTGCTGCGTGCCGGTGACCTTCACTGCGACGTTGTCGGCGCGTGCGCCGTCCAGGCCGCTCAGCGACAGGCTCGTCGTGGCCGCGCCCGCGCCGTCCACGTCCAACGACATGCGCGGGGCCTGCACCACCAGCGGCGCGCCGCCCTGCAGCGTCAGCCCGTCGACCTGCAGCTCGCCGCGCGAGGTCAACGTGCCTCCGCGCAACGCCATCTGACCGGCGGACAGCCGGCCGTCGATCCACAAGTCAGGGCTGCCGATCAGCTGGTCGACGCCCAGGCTGCCGTGCACCGTCATCTTCACCGTGCCGTTCTCGGCGCTGATCAGGGGCGAATAGACGTCGCGCTCGACCACCAGATGGATGTCGCCGCGATCCGTCGCCACGCTGAGCCAGGGCGCGTCCACCACCAGCGGGTCGCCGATGCCCAGGCCCGCCTTGATCTCGGTGCGCGTAGCGGCGGCCGAGCGCAGGTGCACCGTCGCATCGCTGCGACCGCGTACCGCGCCGCCGGCTTGCACGGACAGCAGCCCGCCATGGCCGCTGAGCGCCGCCAGCTGCACATCGCCTGCGGCCTGCAGGCGCAGGTCGCCTTCGGCCTGCAGCTGGCTGCCGGCGCCCATGCGCCATTCGGCCGCCTGGCCGCTGAACGAGGCACCGGCCACCAGGCCCCGGCCGTCGGCCAGCTGCGTGACGCCACCGCTTTGCAGCGCGACGTCGCCACCCGCCTGCACATCGGCCTGCAGCGCCAGCCCCTCCCCCGCCGCCACGGCCAGGCCCTTGCCGATGCGCAGCTGCTGCAGCTGCGCGCTGCGTGCAACGCCGATGGCCGCGCCAGCGCCGGTGGCCAGCGTGCTGCCGGCTTCCATCGTGACAGCGTCCGCGGCCAGCTGCAGCGCACCGCCCACGCTCATCGCGCGGCCGGCGTCCAAGCGTGCGTCGCCCGCGGCCGTGACCTGGGCGTTGCCGCCGATGGCCACCTGCTCGCTGAAGCGCACCGCGCCACCGGCCTGCAGCGCGAGATCCCCGCCGGCCTTGATCGTCGCCAGCGTCTGGTCACGCTGCGTCGTCAGCGCCAGCGCGCCGCCCGCGTCCATCGAGCTGCCGGCGCCCATGGCCAGCGTGCCGGCAGTCACCTGGACCGCATCACCGCTGCGCAGCGTGACGCCGGCAGCGAGGTTCAGCGTTCCCGCATCGACCCCGCCCTGTGTCGTCAATGCCAGCGAGCCGCCGGCCGACAGCGTGCTGCCCACGCCCATCGTGACCGTGCCGGTATTTACCGTGACCGCATCGCCGCTGCGCAGCGCGACGCCGGCGGCAAGGTTCAGCGCGTCCGCATCGACCGCCACCCGAGCGGCGCGCACGCCGCTGTTCAGCGCCAAGTCGCGCGTGGCCTGCACCGCAAGGCCGCCCTGCGAAGCCCAGCCGCCGTCCACTGTGAGGCTGTCGCCGCGCAGTGACGTGTCGCCTTGCACCGCCACGGCTTCGGTTGTAAGCACCGAGCCACCCGCCTGCAGGCGCAGTGCGCCGCTGGCGTCGAGTTGCGCAATCAGCGCGCTGCCATGCATGTCCAGCTGCATGTCGGCGCCCGAAGCCAAACGGCTGCCGGCACCGGCGGAGAGGCTGTCGGCCTGGACGTTGAAGGCCCCGCCTGCCACGACCGCGACACCCTTCGCGACGGTCAATGCGCCTCCCACCGTCACGGTGACAGCGCCGCCGGCGGTGGCTTGCTCGGCCAGCGTGGCCGCCCTGCCCGCTTGCAGCGTGAGGTCGCTGCCGGCGTTCAAGCTGGCAAGCGTCTGGTCCAGCCGGGTGGTCAGCGCAAGCGACGAACCCGCGTCCATCGAGCTGCCGGCGCCCATGCCCAAGGCACCGGCATCCACGGTCAGCGCACCCGCGCTGCGCAGCGCCACGCCGCCCGCGAGGTTCACGGCGTCAGCGGCTATGGCCACCTTGGCCGCCTGCACACCGCTGTTCAACGCCAGGTCACGCGTGACCTGTACGGTGAGATCGCCTTGTGAGGCCCAGCCACCGTCGATGGCGAGGCTGTCCGCACGCAGCGACGTGCCGCCCTGCACCGCGACGGCCTCGGCGGTGCGTACCGCACCGCCGGCCTGCAGCGTCAGGCCGCCAGCCACGCCGAGCTGCGCGACCAGCACGCCGCCGTTGGCGCTCAGCAGCATGTCGCCGCCCGACGCCAGGCGGCTGCCGGCCTGTGCGGCCAGGCTGTCGGCCTTGGCGGCGAACGTCGTGCCCGCCGCGACCGCAACGCCTTGCGCGATGTCCAGTGCACCTGCCGCGGTCACGCCCAGGGCGCCCTTGGCGGTGACCTGCTCCGTCAGCGCGACCGCGCCGCCGGCTTGCAGCGTCAGGTCGCCGCCGGCGTTCAAGGTCGCCAGTGCCTGGGCGCCTTGTGTCGTCAGTGCCAGCGAGCCGCCGGCCGAGAGCGCGCTGCCCGCGCCCATCGTGACCGTGCCGGCATCCACTGTGACCGCATCGCCGCTGCGCAGCGCGACGCCGGCGGCAAGGTTCAGCGCGCCCGCATCGACCGCCACCCGAGCGGCGCGCACGCCGCTGTTCAGCGCCAAGTCGCGCGTGGCCTGCACCGCAAGGCCGCCCTGCGAAGCCCAGCCGCCGTCCACTGTGAGGCTGTCGCCGCGCAGCGAGGCAGCGCCTCGCACGGCCACCGCCTCCGTGGTGCGCACGGAGCCGCCCGCCTGCAGGCGCAATGCGCCGCCGGCGTCGAGTTGCGCAATCAGTGCGCTGCCCTGCGTGTCCAGCTGCATGTCGGCGCCCGACACCAAACGGCTGCCGGCACCGGCGGAGAGGCTGCCGGCCTGGGCGTTAAGCGCCCCGCCCGCCACGACCGCGACACCCTTCGCGACGGTCAATGCGCCACCCGCCGTCACGGCGACTGCGCCGCCAGCGGTGGCCTGTTCGGCCAGCGTAGCCGCCCTGCCCGCTTGCAGTGTGAGGTCGCTTCCGGCGTGCAGGCTGGCAAGCGTCTGGTCCAGCCGGGTGGTCAGCGCAAGCGACGAAGCCGCGTCCATCGAGCTGCCACTGCCCATGAGCAGACTGCCGGCGTTCACCGCCAGCGCGCCCGCACTGCGCAAGGCCTTGCCGGCGGCTAGGTTCAGCGCGCCGGCATCGACCGACACCTTGGCGGCCGTCAGGTCGCTGTTCAGGGCCACACCGTTGGTGACCTGCACCGCGACATCACCCTGCGAGGTCCAGCCGGCATCGACCGTCAGGCTGTCGGCATGCAGCGATGCGTCTCCGCGCACCGTCACGGCTTCGGTGGTGCGAGCCGCGCCACCGGCCTGCAAGGCCAAGGGGCCGCTGGCAGCCAGTTGCGCGACCAGCATGTCGCCGTTGGCGACCAGCTGCATGCCGCTGCCCGAGGCGAGGCGGCTGTGTCCACCGGCCGTGAGGCTGTCTGCCCGCACTTCGAGCGAGCCGCCGGCTTCGATGGCGACGGCCTGCGCGACATTCAACGCGCCGGCCGTCTTCAAGCCGACCGATCCACCAGCCGTCACCCGCTCGGTGAGCGCCACCGCGCCACCCGCCTGCAGCGCAAGGCCGCTGCCGGCGTTCAGCGTGGCAAGCGTTTGGTCCCGCTCGGTGGTCAGCGCCAGCGCGCCGCCCGCATCCATCGAGCTGCCAGCGCCCATGGCCAGCGTGCCGGCCTTCACCGCCAGCGCGTCTGCGCTGCGCAAGGCCATGCCGGTGGCGAGGTTCAGCGCGCCGGCGTCGATGGACACATCGGCGGCGCGCATGTCGCTGTTCAGGGCCACGTCGCCCACGGCCTGCACCGCGAGACCGCCTTGCGAAGTCCAGCCGCCGTCCACCGTCAGGCGGCCGGCCCGCAGCGACGCGTCGCCGCGCACCTTCACGGCTTCCGTGGTGTGCACGGCATCGCCGGCCTGAACGCGCAATGCGCCGCCGACATCCAGCTGCGCGATGCGCGCGCTGCCGGTCGTGTCCAGCTGCATGTCGCTGCCCGACACCAGGCGGCTGCCGCTGCCGGCGGCCAGGCTGTCGGCCTGGAGGGTCAGCACACCGCCCGCCTCGACGGCAGCGGCTGGCGCCAGGCTCAACGCGCCGCCCGCCTTCAGCGTGAGGTTGCTGCCGACGCTCAAGCCGGTGAGCGTCTGGTCTGCCTGCGTGGTCAGCGCCAGCGAGCCGCCCGTCGCCATCGAGCTGCCGCTGCCCATGCCCACCGCATCGGCATCCACGCTCAGCGCGCCCGCGCTGCGCAGCGCCACGCCGGCCGCGAGGTTCACGGCGTCAGCGGCTATGGCCACCTTGGCCGCCTGCACGTCGCTGTTCAACGCCAGGTCACGCGTGACCTGCACCGCGAGATCGCCTTGCGAGGCCCAGCCGCCATCGATGGCGAGGCTGTCCGCGCGCAGCGATGTGCCGCCTTGCACCGCGACGGCCTCGGCCGTGCGTGCCGCGCCGCCGGCCTGCAGCGTCAGGCTGCCACCCACGGCGAGCTGCGCGACCAGCATGCCGCCGTTGGCGCTCAGCAGCATGTCGCCACCCGAAGCCAGGCGGCTGCCGGCGGCTGCCGACAGGCTGTCCGCCTGCACGCTCATCACAGCGCCCGCCTCGACGGCCACGCCGGGCGCCACGCTCAGCGCGCCGCCTGCCGTCATGCCGATCGCACCGGCCGCCGCGACCTTGTCGGTCAGCGCGATGGTGCCAGCGGCTTGCAGCGTCATGTCGCCACCCGCGTTCAGCGCCGCGAGCGACTGCCCGCCCTGCGTCTGCAGCGCCAGCGAACCGCCGGCCGACATCGCGCTGCCGCTGCCCATCGCCGCCGTGCCGGCGTTGATCGTCACGTTGCCGGCCTGCAGGCTGCTGTTCAGCGTCAATGCCTGCGCGACCCGCACGGCCAGGTCGCCCTGCGAGGTCCAGCCGCCGTCCACCGTGAGGCTGTCGGCCTGCAGCGAGGCATGGCCTTGCACCGTCAGCGCCTCGAGGCTGCGCACCGCGCCGCGGGCCTGCAGCGTGAGATTGCCGCCCACGTCCGTGCGGGCCAGGCGCAGGTCGCCGTCGGCCGAGAGCTGCAGGTCGCCGCCGGACACCAGGCGGCTCGACGCGCCCGCGTCGATGCTGCGGGCCTGCACGTCCAGGCGTCCGACGGCGCCGAGCGTCACGCCGGGCGCGATGCCGAGCGCATCGCCCGCCCGCAGCGTGATCTCGTTCGCCAGCGTGTCGCCGGTCAGCGAGAGCCGGCCGTCGGCCGCCACCGCGAGGCCGCCGCCCGCCACCACCTGGGCCAATACCTGGTCGCCACGGGTCTGCAGCAGCAGGTTGCCGTCGGCCCCGATGCGGCTGCCGGGCGCCATGGCCAGCGAGCCGGCATCGACGACGACGCTGCCGGCCTGCACCGCACGGTTCAGCGCCACGCCCTGGTCGGCCTGCACGCGCAGCTCGCCGAGCAAACTCAAGTCGGCAGCGACGCTGAGTTGCAGCGCACGCAGCTGCGCGGAGCCGGACACGCCGACGCTGTCGGTCAGCGCCACGGCGCCGCCAGCCTGCAGCGCGAGCGAACCGCCCACGCCCACCTGCGCCAGCGTGATGCCGTTGCCGCTGGTGAGCTGCAGGTCGCCACCCGAGGCGAGGCGGCTGGCGTCGCCGGCCTGCAGGCTGCCCGCCTGGAGCGCCATGGCGCCGCCCGACTGCAGCAGCACGCCGGGCGCCACGTCCAGCGCGGCGCCCGCGGTGGCGTTCAGCGCCTGGCCGGCCACGGCCTGCTCGCGCAGCGTCAGCGCGCCGCCGGCCTGCAGCAGCAGGTCGCCGCCCGCCTTCAGGCGCGTGAGCGACTGGTCGCCCGTCGTGACGAGCTGGAGGCCGGCGGTGGATTCAAGTCCGCTGCCGCCGCCCATCGCGATGCTGCCGGCGTTCACCGTCATCGCGCCCGCGGCATTCAGCGTCACGCCGTCGGCCACGCCGAGCGAGCCTGCAGCGAGCGTCATGTTGGCGGCCCACAGCGTGCTGTTCAGCGCCATGCCGTGCGTGGCCGACAGCAGCAGGTCGCCACCGACCGTCAGGCCGCCGTCGATGGCCAGCGCCTGCGTCAGCAGTTGCGCGCCGCCCTGCACCCAGGCCGATTCGCCGAGCCGCACCGAACCGCCCTGCAGCAGCAGGTCGCCGGCGATGTTCAGCCGCGCCAGCGCCTGGTCGCCCAGCGTCGTCAGGCGCGCGCCGGCGGCGCTGTCGAGCAGGCTGCCGGTACCCATGGCGATGCTGCCGCTGTCGATGGCCAGCGTGCCGGCGCTGGTGAGCGTCACGCCGTCGGCCAGCGTGAGGCTGCCGGTGGTGAGCGAGACGTTGGCGGCCTGCAGGTCGGCGGCCAGCACCAGCCCGCGTGCCACCTGCGCTTCCAGGTCGCCCTGCACGGCCAGGCGACCGCTGGCCTGCAGCTCGCCGGCAGCTATGCGCGCGGCGCCCTGCGCGGCCGCCAGCTCGTTGATGCGCAGCGCTCCGCCGGCCGACAAGGCCAGCGCGCCGCCGGAAGAGGCCTGGGCCAGTTCGAGATCGCCGCGGGTGGACAGGGTCAGGTCGCCGCCCGCGATGGAGCGGCTGCCGGCGCCCGCCAGCAGCGAGTCGGCCTGCACGCCGAGCGCGCGGCCCGCTTGCACGGTGACGGCCGGGGCGATGCCCAGCGCGCCACCGGCCGTGATGGCGATGTCGCCATTGGCATAGCCGGCGCCGCGGACCGCGATATCGCCGCCCGCCGCCAGCGTGAGGCCGTCACCGGCAACCAGGCTGGCCAGCGTCTGGCCGGCGGTGGTGGACAGGCGCAGGTTGCCGCCGGACTGCAGCTGGCTGAGCGCGCCCATGCCCACGCGGCCCGCGTCCACCGACAGCGTGCCGGTGGCGATGGCGTTCACGCCGTCGGCCAGGTCCAGCGCGGCCGCGCTGACGCCCAGATTGCGCGCATGCAGCGCGGCGTTCAGCGCCACGCCGCCGGTGGCGCCAAGCTGCACGTCGTTGCCGGATGTCCAGGCGCCGTGCAGCGCCAGGCTGTCGGCCTGCAGCGTGGCCAGGCCCTGCATGAAGGCCGTGTCGGCGATGCTGGCGGCGCCGCCCGCGGCCAACACGAACTGGCCGCCGGACTGCAGCCTGGCCAGCGCGGCATGGCCGCTGCTGGTGATCTGCAGGTTGCCGCCGGAGACCAGGCGGCTGCCGGAGCCGGCGTCTAGGCTGCCGGCCTGCAGGCTCAACGCGCCGCGCGCCTGCACGAGGGTCGCGTCGGCGAGCGTCATCGCGCCGCCCGCGCGCAGGCTCAGGCCCGCGTTGGAGGTGGCGAACTCGCCGAGCGACAGCGCCGCGCCGGCCTGCACCGCCATCGCGCCGCCGGAACGCAGCTGGGCCAGTTGCTGGGCGCCGCTGGTCGTCATCGCCAGCGTGGTGCCGGCGTCGAGGCGGCTGCCCGCCGCCATGGCCAGCGTGTCGGCCGTGAGCGCCAGCGACTGGCCGCCGTACAGCGCGCTGCCCGCGGACAGCGTGACGGCCTGGCCGCTCAGCGTCGTGTTGTTGCCCCACAGCGTGCTGGTGAGGGCCACGGCCTGGTCGCCCTGCAGGCGCAGCGCGCCGCCGGCGCTGAGGCCACCCGCGACCGTCAGCTGCGCGGCGCGCAGGTCGGCATCGGCCGTCACCTGCACCGTTTCCGCCAGCCGCGCCTGGCCCGCCGCCTGCAGCAGCAGGTGGCGGCCGGCCGTCAGCAGCGCGAGCTGGACGTCACCGCCGCTGATCAGCTGCAGGTCGGTCGACGCCACCAGCTGGCTGGCGGCACCGGCCGTCATCTGCGAGGCCTGCGCGGACAGCGCGCCTCCCGACGTCACGCTGACGCCGGCGGCGATGTCGAGGCGGTCGGCTTGCAGCTGGATGGACTGGCCCGCTTGCACGCTGTCCTTCAGCGACAGCGTGCCGCCCGCCTGCATGGCCAGCTGCGCACCGGCCGAGACCTGGGCCACGGACAGGTCGCCCTGCGCGGTCAGCCCCACGGCACCCGCGCCGACGACGACGCTGCCGGCCGCCATGTCGAGGGTGGTGGCCGTCGCTTGCAGCGAGCCGCTCGCCTGCAGGCCGCTGCCGCTGGCGAGGAGCAGCCGGCCGGCATCGACGGTCACTTCGCTCGCGCGCACCCACTGGTTCAGCGCCAGGTCTTGCGTGGCGCTCAGGCTGACGGCGCCGGACGAGGCCAGCTCGCCGTCGATGCGCAGGCCGCCGGCCTGCAGCGCCGCGCCGCCCTGTACCCACCCACCTTCAGCCAGGCGTGCACTGCCACCGGCCCTCAGGTCCAACTTGCCGCCGACAAGCAGCTGCGCGAGCCCCTGGTCGCCGCTGGTCACGAGCGTCGTATCGCCGGCCGACTGCAGCAGGCTGCCGCTGCCGGACGACAGGCTGGCGCCCAACACCGACAGCTGGCCGCCCGACTGCAGGCTGCTGCCGGCGGCGATATTGATCGCGCCCTGCGCCGCCAGGCTGGCGTCCAGCCCCGAAGTCGTCGCGCCGCCCAGCGTCAATGCGCCGCCGGACTGCAACTGCAGCGCCTCACCGGCCTGCAGCGTCTGCAGCGACTGGGCGCCGCTGGTGGTGGTGGTCAGCGCGCCGGCCGTGCCGAGGGAGCTGCCCGCGGCCATGGACACGCTGCCCGCCTGCACATTCACCCGGCCTTGCGCCCAGGCGCTGCTGGCCAGCGACAGGGCGCCGCCCGCCTGCAAGGCGAGCTCGCCGCCGACGTTGAGCTGGCCGAGCTGCTGCAGGCCGGTCGTCGTGACGGCCAGGCGGCCGCCGGTCGTCAGCAGTGCGCCATCGCCCATCGTCAGCTGGGTGCCGCCGAGGCGGACGTCCTGGGCGGCCAGCAGCAGGCTGCCGGCCGCGAAACTGATCGCCGCCGCATCGACATCGATGCTCGCGCCGCGCAGCTGCCGCGACACATTCAGCGCGCCCGAGGCCAGGCGCACGTCGCCGCCGGCTTCCACGAACGACAGGTCCATCGCGCCGATGGTGGTGAGCGCGAAGTCGCCGCCCACCGAAGCACCAGCGCCGGCCGCCATCTGCAGCGACTGGCCGTCGGCCAGCAGGCTGCCGGCGCTGGAGACGCCGCCATGCAGGCCGATCGCCGCCGTGGCGAGCAGCGTCACGCCACCGGCACCGGCGTTCAGTTCGCCGACGTCCAGGTTGCCGGCGCTGGCCTGCAGCGCCAGCCGCGACGCGGTGAAGCGCGCATCGGCCAGCGACAGGCTGGCGCCCGTCAGTGTCGTGGCGCCGCTGGTGTTCCAGTTCGCCGCCGCGGTGGCCGTCACCGCGCCGCTGGCTTGCAGCGCCGCGCTGGCCGCATTGAGCGTGCCGGCGAACTGCAGGCTGCCGGTGACATCGAGCCGCAGGCCGTCGGCCAGCGACACGTCGCCCAGGCTCCAACCGCCGCTGCTCTGCGCCTCGACGGTGGCCGAGGCACCGCTGAGCTTGAGCGTGCCGCCGGTCAGGCGCAGGCGCAGCGCGCGATCGGCCGCGCCGAGATCTCCGCCGGCCGCCAGCTCGATGCTGTCGCCGAGCAGGTGGTAGCCCGTGCCGTTGGAGGCCCAGTTCGTCAGGTCGCCGCCCGCGGCCACGCTGAGCGTGCCGCCGGCACCCAGGCTGCCCAGCGCGAGGCTGCCGCCGCCCTGGGACACGACGATGTCGCCCGGCGCGCTGGCCACGCGCAGCGCGTCGCTCAGCGCCAGGCGGATGGGCGCCGCGGCCGTGCCGATGCTGCCCTGCGACACCGCCAGGTTCAGGCCCTGGGCCGTGATGGTGGTGCCCGTGCCGGTGGTGCTGGTGAGGCTGCCGCCGGCGCTCAGGCGCACGTCGCCCTGCGTGGACTGCACGCCGCCCAGCGCCATGGCCTGGTCGGACTCGACGTACAGCGCGTCGCGGCTGCTGGCCTTGAACACGCCAGTGGCGTTGACCTTCACGGGGTCCTGCTGCTTGACGGTGGCGAGCAGCTGCGTGTCGGTCGTCGCGAAGCTGAGGTCGCCCGGGCCGGCGCTGACGAGCGCGGCTTTCTCGGTGTCGCTGAGCACCGGGTTGCTGCGGCTGATGGCGATGGCCAGGCTGGCGGCGTCCTTGCCGACGCTGCCGGCCGTGGTCTTCAGCGTGACGCTGTCGCCGCTGAGGTTGGCGGCGCGGCTGCTGATGTAGGTGGAGGTCACCGGCGCGAGCGCGGCCTCGCTGATCGCCACCTCGAGCTGGCTCTGCTTCCACTGGGCGCCGGACGTCAGGCTGGCGTACAGCGCGGAATTCGTGTCCAGCGAATAGCGCCAGCTGCTGTCGAAGGCCGCGGCCGGGTCGAACGGCAATGCGTTGCCGAACTGCGCCGTGAAGAAGCTGGTGAGGCCCTGGTACTCGGCCTTCACGGCCGCGGTGACGGCAGCGTCGCTGAGGCTGGCGCTGCTGACGCCCTGCTGCAGCGCGACGCGGCTGCGCATCGCCTCCAGGTAGGTCGGGCTGATCGCGAAGCCGGCGTCGCTGCTGTCGCTCAGGCGCTGCTTGATCAGGTAGTACTGCTGGTACTTGGCGCTGACCTGGTTCTCGAAGGCCTTGACCGTCTCCTGGCCGGCGCTGGCGCCGGTCATGTTCAGCGACTGCCATAGCTGCGACAGATAGGCGGTCTCTTCGGCGCTGCGCGTGCTGCTGCCGATGCCGTTGAGCAGGCGGCCGTTGTCCAGCGTGATGCTGATGTCGCCGGCCTCGGCCGCCAGCGTGTTCAGCGTCAGGTCGCCGCTGGCCTGGCGCAGCGCGATGTCGCCGCGGGTGCTCACCGTCAGCGTGCCGGTGACAGCCGTGTTGACCACCTGGCTGGTGGCGACGTCGCCCAGCCCGCCGAAGCTGCTGGTGACGCTGACGTTGCGGCCGGCCAGGTGGGTGCCGCTGCCGCTGGGCAGCAGGGACTTGTCGGCGGTGATGGTCACATCGCTGCCGCCGCTGATCTTCTGCAGCGCGATGGACGAGGACTGGGCCGTCAGGTCGAGGTTGACCGTGCCGCCGGCCGTGGCGCTGATGCTGCTCGTGATGGCCGTGAAGGCCTGCGCGCTGCTGCCGACATTGCCGCCGGCCGTCAGACTCAGGCTCTTGCTGTTGACCACCGCGGCGGCATCGGCCGTGAGGCTGCCGCTGGTGCTGATGCTGGTGCTGCCGAGCGAATTGCTGACCGTGCCGTTGAGCGCGACGTTGGTGGTGGAGCCGATGGCGACCGTGCCCTGCGCCGCCCCGACGAACTGCAGCTTGATCGGGTTGTCGGCCTTGACGTAGTAGTCGACCGACATCTTCAGGCCGGTGGGCACGTAGTACAGCCAGCTGCGGTCGACGAAGGTGCTGCCGTAGTAGTCGCTGTAGCTCCAGCCGACCGGGAAGTAGTCGTAGCCGGTCGTGCTGCCGTAGCTGAAGACGCCGGTCAGGTAGTTGCTGCCGCAGCTGCCGCAGGACGTGACGATGCTGCCGCTGCCCACGCTCCACGGCGTGTCCTGGTTGGTGAACTTCCAGTCGCCGGTGGGTACGAAGGTCGCCAGGTCGTTCGTCGGCCGGCCGGTGTAGCTGCGCTTGACCTCGGTGGACTCCGTCCACTTGTACCACTGGCCCGTTTTGGGCTGGTAGCTCGTGGTGGCGTTGCCGCTCTCCGTCCACCCGTCGGTGAAGCCGGTGGCGCCGGTGTAGGTGGTGGCGCTGCTGCTGGTCGTGTAGTGCTTGATCTGCTGGCCGGCTTCGTGCACGTACCAGTCGGTGCGGTTGCTGTAGTTGGTGTCGGTGATGCGGATGACGCCGGTGGCCTGGTTGCCCGCGTTCAGGTCGTTGACGACCAGCTCCTTGGTGGAGCTGTTGTTGACCTTGATCGTGCCGAGGCCATCGTCGACGAGGATCTTGCCGTCGGCGCCGGTGGAGACGATCTTGCCGCGCAGCAGCACCATGCCGTTGCCGCTGGCGTTCACGTCGGCCAGCGACAGCTTGCTGCTGGCCACGTCGTAGGTCAGGCCGATGCCGGCATCGCCGCTGGTGGCCAGGCTCACGCCGGTGTCGATGCCGTAGGTCTTGGTCTTCCAGCTGCAGCTGAAGTTGAGGAAGGCGCAGGTGTAGACCTGCTCGGTGTAGTACAGCGGCTGGCCGGGCGTGATGCTCACCGTGTCGCCGGCCTTCAGGCCCTTCTTGGCGATGTAGGTGGCGATGGCGGTGTCGAAGCTGGCGCCGACGTCGACCGACCAGTTGTTGAAGTTGCCGGCGCGGATGCTGCCGTTGATGTCGATGGTGCCGGCATTCACCGCGATCAGCGATGCGTTCAGCGCGTCCTTGGTCACCGCGGTGCCGAGGAAGCCGCTGTTCTTGATCGTGTCGTAGCTGGCGGTGAGCGTGAGCTTGCCGGTGTAGTCGCCGACGTTGTCGAAGCCCCAGTTGCCGTTGCCGCGCGTGCTGCCGCCGGAATGGTTGGGGAAGGTGAACGTCGTGCAGTTGTTCTGGCACTCGTCGCTGTTGCTGAAGCCCCAGTTCAGGTAGATGTGGGAGGTGATGGTGGCGCCCGAGCCGTAGGCGGTGGCGTAGTCGGTGCCGTAGAAGTATTTGTTGAAGTCGGTGATGCCCTTGCTCTTGATCTCGCTCTCGTAGCGGTCGCTGACGTACCACATCACCGCCTCTTCGGCGGAGGCCGGCTTCCAGCCGCGGCTGCTCGTCACATAGCCCGACAGCGACAGCGGCGAGAAGCCGTAGGTCTGCATGCCGCTGGTGTTGACCAGGTAGATGTCGGCGACCGTCAGCTCCAGCTCCTTGGCGTAGATGCTGGCCGTCTGCAGCATGCTGCCGCGCTCCACGTCCACCGTCACCTTGCCGCCCAGGTTGGTGATGTCGCCCTGCACCACCAGGTCCGCGCCGTCCACACCCGGGTTGTGCGTGATCGTGATCTGGCTGCCGCTGCCGCCGCCGGCCTCGGTCACCTTGAGGGCCGCCGGCAGGCTGTTGGAGGCGCCGCCGGTCACCAGCACCTGGCCGCCGGCGTCGTTGGGGATGCTCAGCGTGTCGACGATCAGCGCCTTGGCGCTGTTGTTGGTGATGGTGATCGTCGGGTCGCCGTGGGCGGTGATGGTCGGCGTGCCCGACTTGACCGTCACCTTGTCGGCCGCCAGGTGCACGTCGCCGCCCGCGGCCGTGATGCCGGCCACGACGACCGCGTTGACCGTGCTGGCCGACAGCTCGCTGAGCAGCGGCGACAGGAAGGACAGCTGGCTCACGACCTCCTGGTAGCGCGCCGAGTAGGTGTAGCTGGCCTGCGCGCTCGCGTCGAGCGTCGCGACGTAGTCGTCGGTGACCTGCTTCTCCGCCGTCAGCGTCGTGATGTAGGTCTGCAGGCTGTCGCGCGAGCTGAAGCTCGGCAGGTCGTAGACCGTCGCCTGGGTGCCGCTGCCCTTGGTCCAGCTGCCGTTGGCGTTGATGGTGACCGACTGGTCGTGCCGCGTGCCGGCCTCGACCGTTGCCGTGCCCTGGAAGGTGATGGTGGAGCTGGTCGTGCTGGTGCCCGAGCCCGCCTTGGTCTCGGTGCTGAGCAGCTCCAGGTAGGGGTTGTGGCCGCGGCCCGTGCCGCTGACCGTGACGCGGCCCTCGTCGGCCTGCAGCCAGATGTTGCGCACGCTGGTGACCGACGCGCCGCTGCCGATGTCAATGTTGTTGTTGACCACCGCGTTGGCGTCGGCCTTCACGTTGGTGCTGACCGAGGCGGCCGTCCAGTTGTAGACGTCGGACACCGCGTTCAGCGACACCGCGTTGTCGGTGATGCTGTCGGCGCTGCGGCCGGCGTAAAGGCTCACGCTGCCGTAGCCGGTGATGAGGTTGCTACTGCCCAGCGTGACCGTGTTGTTGACGGTCGAGTTGACCACCGCCGTGCCGCCGGCGCCGCCGACGGCGCCATAGGTCTTGGCGCTGGCCGTAGCCCACACGTTCTGCAGCGCATAGGTGCCCAGCTGCACGGTGTCGACCTCGTTCTCCAGCGTGACCGCGTTGCCCAGCGTGATGGCGTTGTTGGCCGTGGTGGTCAGCGTGGAGCCCGCATCGGCGCGCTGGATCGCGCCGCCGGTGGAGATCTGCGCCTTGTCGTAGAGGTTGAGCGTGCTGTAGGCGTCCAGGCGCAGCCGGTTGCCCAGCGTCTCGTGCGCCGACAGCGCGAACACGTCGAGGCTGGCGTTGTTGCCCAGGCTGATCTGCGAGCCCTGGGTCACGTTGACGGTCGAGCCGGCCGCGTAGCCGTTGATGCCGCCGCCCGCGCCGGCGTTCACCGACGCGTCCCAGCCCGAGCGGCTGGGCGTGGCGATCTGCTCCACCGCATTGACGGCGGCGATGTCGATGGCCTGCGACTCGAAGGCGGCATAGGTGCCGAGCTTGACCTTGGCGTCCACGTCGACCGTGGTCGTCGAGTTGGCCGCCGCGCCGCCGATGACCGACACCGCGGTCGTGTCCGCGCCGCCGTAGAACTGCGTCGTGTGCTCGGCCAGCAGCTTGAGGCCGCCGGTGCCGACGACGTTGCGGCCGCTGGTCCAGTCCTTGACCTGCACCAGCACGGCGGGGTCGGCGTCGCTGTCGGTGGCCTTGACGACTGCCTCGGCCGCGCCGCCGCTGACCACGCCGCCGCTGCCGCCGGTGGCGAAGGCCTCGTTGCGGTCGGTGCCGACAGCGCTGAGCGACAGCTCGCCCGTGCGGCTGACGCCGGCGACCGGGTCGACGCCGAACAGCACCTGCGTGGAGGTGCTGGACTTGGCCGTGGCCACGTTGCTGCCGAAGGCGAGGATGCCGCCGAAGTAAGCGTCGCCGTCGGCGCGCTGGCCCGAATAGCCGGTGGCGCTGAGGCTGAGGTCGCCGGTGGGCAGCGTCACATGGTCGCCCAGCTGGGCCACCGTCTTGCTGCTGTTGGTGGCCGTCACCTCGGTGCCGGCCAGGCCCAGCAGCAGGCCGCCGGAGGCCGCCACGGCCTTGGCGTCGGCGCTGAAGTAGCTGCCCTGCTGGGCCGCGCTGGTCTCGCCGGTCGTTGCGTTGACGGCGACCTTGCCGCTGCCGCTGAACACCGTGTTGTCGGCGACGGCCGCGGTGGCGCTGGTGTTGGCGGTGGCGTAGGCGAAGGAGCCGCCCACCGAGGCGCCCAGCGCCGCCTGCACGCCATAGGCGCGCGCATAGGTCTCGGGCCGCGCGCTGGCGTTCACCGTCACGGTGCCGGTGCTGCCGGTGTCGACGCTGCCGAACAGGCGCGCGTCGGCGCTGGAGTTGTCCTCCGCATTGGCGCTGACGCCGGTCACGTTGATGACGCCGGCGCTGACCGAGAAGCCGGTGGCGCGCACCAGCCCGCTGACGCTGGCGCCCACCGTCATCGCGCCGTAGCCGTCGAGCGTGTAGCCGGTCTTGCCCATCCAGGCGTCGACGTCGCTGTTCTTCTCGGCGCGCACGACGCTGGCGCCGATGACGCCGACGCCCACGCTGACGTTCTCGGGGCTGTTCTCGTTGTCGCCGCCGACCTTGACGGTGGCGGCATCGCTCGCGCTGACCGTCAGCGCGCCGCTGTCGTTGCCCACCGCGCGGTTCACGCCCGCGACGACGCGGTTCTGCACCAGCACGTCGGAATAGGCGACGCCGATCACCAGCCCGCCGGCGCCGGCCGTGAAGGCCTCGATCTCGCCGGCCGCGCCGCCGCTGCCGTCGCGCTCGGTGGCGCCCACCGTCACCGCATGCGCCTGCACGTTGCCGTCGACGACGGCGCTGTTGACGAAGTACTGCCGCGTGATGCCCAGGCCGCCCGACAGGCCCGCCAGCGAGCCCTGCACGGCGCCCGCGAGGGTGTAGGTGTGGGTGCGCCCGTCGGTGGCGACGTCCAGGCTGTCGGCCACCAGCGTGCCGCCCGAGACTCGCGCAGCCAGCAGGCTGGCATTGGCCACCTTCAGTGCGGTGCCGTCGCCGGTGTTGGTCGTCGCGTCGGCCGCGGCCGACGAGTTCTGCACGCTGCTCGACAGGCTCAGCCCGCCGCTTTGCGTGTTGAGCCGGGCCTGCTCGGCGCTGGTGAGCTGGCTGTTCTGCTGCCCATAGCCCTGGTTGACCGCGGCATCGGCCGCGGCGGCGGTGTCGGTCAGTTCACCGTCCGCGCCGCCGGCATCGCCGGAGCCGAACTTGATGAAGCCCAGGCTGACCGCGCCGGCGAACTTGCCGGCGCCGCCGGCCACGCTGCTCATGCCCGCCTCGCGGTCGGCATAGGCCTTGATGCCGGTGCTGCCGGCCTTCACGTCGCTGCCGACCAGCTCGGCCACGGTGGCGGCGCTGGACAGCGCGACGTTGAAGGTCGCACCGATGCCCACCAGGCCCACGCCCGCGCCGGCCGCATGCTGGTTGGCCTTGTAGATGTCTTGCGCGGTGATGCCCAGCGACGTGGCGGCAGCGCTGCCGTCGGCGGCGCGCAGCACGGTGTCGTACATGCCGGCGCGCGTGTCGCCGGATTGGTCGCTGACGTTGACCATGCCGGCAATGCCGGCGCCGCCCACGCCGATGCCGGCGCCGAAGGCGTAGCTGTTGATCACCGTCGAACGCGCGGCGTCCACCGTCACCGTGCCGGCGTTCAGCGTCGTGGCGGTGGTGGCGTTGTCGTCGTCGGGGTCGCGGCCGATGGTGGCGCGCGTATCGCCGCCGATGCGGCTGACGGCCAGGCCGAAGCCCACACCCACCTGGCCCGCGCCGGCCACGGCGCCCGCGGCGACGTCGCTCTCCTGCTGGCGGTCGGCGTTCACTGCCGCCGAGTTGACCGTGGTGGTGCCGCCCTTGAGCCAGGCAGTCACGTCGCCGTACTGCGTGGTGACCACCATGGACGCGGCGCCCGCGCCGGTGCCACCGCCGGCACCGCCAGCCGCGACGGCCTGGGCGGTCTGGGTGGCCGCGGCATCGAGCGCCAGCGCATCCGCCTTGACGGTGCTGGTCTCGATGCGCGCATCGACGTCATGCGTCTGCAGGTTCATCGCCAGGCCGGCGATGCCCGCACCCTGGCTGGCGCCGGCCAGGCCGGCCGCGATGCCGAGGCCGAAGCTGTGGTCGCTGGCGCGCACCGTCACGTCGGCGCCGGCCTCGCCGCTGACGCCGGAATTGATCGTGCTGCCGGTGACGCGGGCGCTGGTGCGGCCTTCGAAGTCGTTGGTCGTGACGTTGATCGTCACCGCGGCCGCGCCGGTGCTGCCGGAGCCGGCTACGTCCACGGTACGCATCTTCTGCGTGCTGGTGGCGTTGACGGCCAGGCCGCTGACGCTGGCGCTGCCCTCGGTGAGGCTCTGGTCCTGGAAGGACTGGCTCAGCGCACTCGTGTCGACGCTGTCGCCGGCGGTGGACAGATCGGGCGTGGCCGGGCCGCTGGCCAGCTGGCCGCTGCGTATGGCGACGCTGCCGCTGCGGCCCAGCGCCTTGACCTCGGCGTTGTCGACCAGCGCCTCGGTGACGCCGGTGTCGACGGCGGTGCTGACCGCGAGCGCGCCCGCGGCCGCGCCGGTGCCCAGGCCGATGGCGCCGCTGCCGACCGCGTGGAAGGTGTCTGCCTGCGCCGACACGCGCACATTGTTCGTCGCGTCCACCTTGGCGCCGCTGGCGATCTGCGCGAGCACATGGCCGTCGGTCACGCTGGTGCCGATGGAGGCGGCGCCCGACAGGCCGCTGGCGCCCGAGACGCCGACGTCGAAGGTGTAGAGGTCGTTGCGGCGGCTGGCGTCGACGGTCAGGCCCTGCGTGTACAGCGTCGTCGAGCGGCCGCCCAGCACCTGCGCGGTGACGTCGCTGTCGATGCGGTTGGTGCCCACGCCGATGGCGGCGGCGATGCCGTTCTCGGAGCCCGCGCCCATGACGCCGAAGGCCTGGTTCTCGGTGATGTCGCTGGCCTGCACCGACACGCTGACCGGGCGGTAGGTGGTGCCGCCCTTCACGGTGTTGACGGCGCGCAGGCCGGCGTCGACCGTCTGGTCCACGTTGTTCAGGCCGACGGCGCCGGCGAACGCGAGGCCGCCCTGCGACAGCGCGACGCCGGCGGAGAAGGCGATCAGCGTGTTGGCATCGCCGCTCGTGCCGCTGGTGGCGGAGACGTCGACGGTGCCGTTGCTGTAGAGGTCGGTCCAGCCGATCTGCGCGGTCGTGCTGTGCTCGCGCGTGCCGATGAGGTTGAGCGCCAGCGCCAGGCCGCCGGAGCTGCCCTTGGAGACGGCCAGCGCGCCTGCGCCGGCGACGATGTCAGCGCGGTTCTGCGCCGTCACGCTGATGCTGCTGGCGGTGATGGAGCCGCTGGCGGAAGCTGCGTTCCAGTCGCCGATGCGGGCGGCCAGCGTGTTGTTGACCTCGTTCACCGCCACCGAGCCCACGCCCGACAGCGTGCCCGTGGACACGCCGACGCCGGCCGCCACTGCGATGGCGGCGCTTTCGTCCTGCGCGTTCACTTTCACGGTGGTGGCCGTGACGGTGGAGCCGGTGATGGCCGCTTCGTGCGTCTGCTCGATGTCGTTGTGGACGTAGGCGATGCCGACGTTGGACTTGCCGTACTGCAGCAGGCCGGCCACGCCCAGCACGCGCGCGCCGGTGCTGCTGAAGCTGCCGCCGGGGCTGGCGAAGTCGGACACCAGCGCGCCGCTGAAGTCGAAGTTGCCGTTCTCGCTGCCGCTGCCCAGGCCGTCGAGCGTGGTGTCGAGCGAAGCGTTCACCGCGCCGCGCACGTCCAGGCTCAGCGTGCCGATGCCGGAAGCCGTGGAGTTGACGAGCCTGGCGCTGTGCGTGCCGCCGACCTGGTTGATGACGAAGCTGCCGGCAAAGCCCAGCGCGTCGTTGCCCCCGCCCAGGCTGGCCGCGCCGGCCGCGATGCGGCTGGCGTTGGTGGCGCCGAGCTTGAGCGTGCTGAAGTCGGTCAGCGTCGAGCCGGTGATCAGCGCCTCGGTGGCATCGCGCTCGCCGTTGGCGATGTCGGCATAGGTGACGGCCAGGCCGATGCCGCCCTTGCCGCCGCCAAACAGCGAGCCGCCGCCGATGCCGATGTCGGTGCGGGTGTAGGCCTGCACGTCGAGGGTGCGGCTGGCATCCTGCGCGTCCAGCGTGCTGTTCTCGACGCGCGCGCTGGCGCTGTCGTTCACCTGCGCGGCCGAGGCCGACACGCCGACGCTGTAGTTCTTGCCGCTGGCGCTGTTGGTGTTGACGGAGAAGCCCAGGCCGATGCCGAGCCGCTGGCCGGCCTGCGCGGCCTGCACGGTCACGTCGCCGGTGTTCAGCGCGGTCACGCTGCTCAGCAGGGCTTCGGCGTCGTTGTTGCTCAGCAGGTAGGCGGCTGCGCCGGAGAAGGCGGTGGTGCTGCTGGCGGCCGGGTCCTTGGCGGCCATGATGAAGGCGGCCGAGCCGGCGGCGCCGATCTGCACGGTCTTCTCCAGCGCCTGCACGTCGATGGCGCTGCGCGTGGTGCGCGCGCTGATCGTCACGCCGCTGACCTGGGCCTGCGTGTCGAGGTCGGTGATGTTGGCAGCCAGGCTGCCCGAGATGCCCAGGCCGGCGTCGGGGTTCTGGGCCACGCTGTCGCCCGAGCCGCTGCTTTGCTGGCCGCTCTTGCCCTGGCTGCTGATCGTCGACTGCGAGCCGCCGAAGGCCGAGGTCAGCTTGCCCTGCAGCGCGGCCCACTTGTCCTCGAACTGCTGGCCGTAGCCCGGCTCGCCCGTCTTGGGCGTGGTGGCCGCGCCGGCGGCGGCGATGGCGCCGCTGGTGCCGTCGGTGCTGGCATGCACCGTGAGCTTGTCGGTCGTGATGCCCGCGGTAGGGGCGCTGCCGCTGTAGCTGGTGCTGACGGCCGTGTAGCCGGCCACCAGCGCATCGTCGTCGCTGTTGTCGCCGATGCGGGCGCGGGTCGTGCCTTCGCTGTTGTTGATGGCGATGGCGACGCCGATGGCCTTGGAGTCGGTGTAGGCGAAGCTGCCGGCCGCGGCCCAGTTGCCGGCGTACTGGTGCGCCTCCACGCCGATGGCGGCGGCGGTGAGCTTGGCGCTGCTGCTGATGGACGCGCGCGTGTCGTTGGCCATCGAGAACACGCCGAGGATGCCGTTGAAGGCAGTGCCCGAGCCCATGCCGGAGGTGGGCGCGACGACGATGTGCGCGTCATCGTTGGTGGCCTTGACGGCGAGGTCGCTGGCGCCGGCGTTCACGGTGGCGCTGCTGCCGATGCCGGCCACGGTGGTGCTCTGGCTGCCCACGTAGGTCATGGACGCGCCGAGCGAGCTGCCGTCCTCGCCCGCGCCGACGGCGGCGCCGATCAGCAGCGCGCCCATGTTGCCGGCGATGTCTATCGTCTGCGCCTGGCTGTAGGCCGCCACGCTGGTGGCCGCGGCGAAGTTGAAGCTGTAGGCGGCGTCGGCGAAGTCGCCGAGGTTCTTCAGCGTGTGGCTGCCGGTCCAGCTGCCGGCGGCGCCGGTGCTGGTGAGCTTGGCGCGGCTGCCGACCCAGGCCTTGGTTTCATGCGTCTGCGCCTGCAGGTTGAAGGAGAAGGCGATCGCGTTCTCTTCCGCCTCGCCGGCAGCATTGGCAAAGCCGGACAGCAGGCTGGTGCCCAGGCCGGCGGTGGGCGTGAGGTGGTCGAGGTAGTCGCTGAAGCTGTCCCAGCGGTTGTAGGTGCTGACCAGCGGTTGCCACTGCTCGGCCGCCACGCCGATGCGCGCGGCGGTGATGTCGGTGTGGTCGCCGATCTCGGCGCTGGCGCGGGTGTCGCCGACGGCCAGGTTGATGGCCACGCTGGCGCTGTTGGCCACCTCGGGGTCGGACGACGTGCCGCTGCCCTGGGTGGTGCGGGCCGAGACGCTGCTCTCGCTCGTGGTGCGCATCTCGCGCACGTCGGCGCGCGCGCCGACGACGAGGTTGCCGGACGAGACGATGACCGGCGCGCTCTTGCCGGCGACGTTGTTGCCGACATGGGCGACGGCCTCGTGGCTGTACTCCGACAGCGTGAAGGCCGCGCCGACGCGGAAGTCCATCGTGCCGTCGGCATTGCGTGCCAGGTCGGCGGCGGCGTTGACGGGCACGACGCGCGACATCGCGCTGTTGACGAAGCTCTGCGCCGCGCCGATGGCGGCCACCGGCGCCGCGCCGAGCGTGCGGAACAGCAGGCTCTTGCCCACCGTCGAGCTGCTGTGCACGCGCTGCTCGGTGGTGCGGTCCAGCGCCAGCACCTCCACGTCCCCCACCTTGGCGGCGGCGGTGCCGATGCTGGCGCCCAGGTCGGCCATGGCGCTGGTCGTGAGGTTGCCGTAGGCCACCGTCGCGCCCAGCGCGGTGCCCGACAGGCCGTAGGCGGTGGCGCCGACGTAGAACGAGGTCTGGTTCTCGGCGTTCACGGCCAGGCTGCCGGCCGTGAGGTTGGCGCCGGTTTCCACCAGCGCCTTCGAGTGCGAGCTGGCCTCGCCCACGGCCACCGACACGACGGCCGTGTTGTCGTTGGTGGCGACGAAGGTCAGCGCGCTGGCGCTCAGCGTGTTCTCGTTGTGCGCGCTGACCGAGAGCTTGCCGCCCGCGCTGAGCGTGGCGCCGCTGGTGACCTGGGTGGTGCTGTCGGACGTGGCCTTGCCGTAGACGACGGCGGCGCCGACCAGCGAGTTGCCGTTGAGCGTGATGGCCGGATCGTCGGCCACGGCGCGGGACTGGCTGGCCAGCGTCAGGTTGCCGCTGGCGGTGACCGAAGCGCCGCTGCCCACCGTGACGGTGGCATCGGCATTGGCGCCGACCCAGTTGGCGTTGAGGCCGCTGACCGAGCCCAGTGCGATGGTGGCGGCCCAGATGCCGTAGTCCTCGCTGTAGGAGGCGCGCGCCTGCGAGCTGGCGCTGGCGCTGAAGTCGGTGGCGACGACGCTGCCGTCCAGCGTGATCGACGTGGCGGCCGTGGCTTGGCCCATGCCCACCTTGTCGGTGGCCGTGGCCGTCAGCGTGACGGCGCCGGTCGCGACGCTGCCGGTGCGCTCGGTGCTGAGCTTGGAGCCGCTGTTCAGCGCGATGGTCGGCGCCTCGATCGTGATGCCGCCGTCGGCCAGCAACTGGCCGGCGATGTCCACCGCGGTGCCGGACTTGCCCTGCGCGACGATGGCGATCGTGCCGCCGTTCTGTTGCAGGGTCTTGGGCGCGCTGAGGTCGCCGGTGTTGACCGCCGCGTCGTTCACATAACTGGCCGACTTGGCGTTGCCGGCGATGACCACGGCGTTCGCGCCGACGCTGAGCTGGTCGGCATCGATGACGACGCCGTCGCGCGCGACCACCTTGCCCTGGATGCTGACCAGGCCGCTGGACGACAGCGAGTAGGTGCCGGTGGCGAGGTCGGCTATGGCCTTGTCGCCGCTGACGAAGTTGGTGATGTCGGTCTGCGACGGCGTGCGCAGCGTGAGCTTGCCCACGTTGACGATGCCGGTGGAGCCGACCAGGAAGCCGTCGGCACTGGCGAAGGTGACGTCGCCGCCCAGCGCGCCGTCCTGGTAGGCGTTGAGCACGCCCCACACCTGCGGCTGGCTGCTGCGCACGATGTTCACGAGCTTGGCGCCGGTGGGCACCTGCAGGTTCACCGTGTGGCCGTCGCCGACGATGAAGTGGTTGAAGACGTTGACCGCCACGCCGCCGCTGGCGTTGTTGTTCGTCACCTGCTGGACGTTGGTGCCCGTCGTCGTGACGGTGGCGCCGCTGACCGCATCGATGTTGTGCGTGGGCCCCGCCGCCAGCGCGTTGACCGAGGCCGCCGACAGCAGCCAGCCCAGCGGCCGGGCCGCCTGGGGAGCGGTCACGCGGCGCGGTTGACGGCGGGAGACGGTGGCACGGCGCTTGGGCATTGGGCGGGTCCTGCAGGGCGGAAGGGAGGCGAGGCGGAAAGATGCGGCTTCAGGCCGCGGCGCGCGTGTCGAGCTGGTCGCCCAGGCGCTTGAGCGCGCCCAGCGAATGCAGCTGTGCGTAGATCCACGCCAGCCAGCCGCGGCGGAACCAGTCGTCGACCGTGGCCGCATCGAGCTGCTGCAGCCGGCTCTCGTCGATGGTGCTGAGCCCCGCGAGGCGCGCGGCCTGCTTGTCCGCCGTGATCACCTGCAGCACGAAGGGCTTGAACAGCGCCTGGGCCTGCAGGGCCTCGCAGAACTCCCGCGTGCGCGCATGCCCGGCGTCGAACTCGCCCAGGAAGCCGATGACGCCCTGCAGCGTGGCGGACGGGGCGTCGCCCTCGAACAGCGGCTGGCCGTCGTCGCCGAAGTGCGCGGCCGAGCGGTCGAAGCAGACGTTCTTGGCGCCGTCCAGCGCGAAGGGGTAGCGGCGCACGAAGGCCGGCGTGTAGCCGCCGGTCCAGCGGCCGTCCGCACCGAGCTGGGCGTTGTGGCCATTGGCCAGCGACAGCAGGGCCAGCGGAAAGCGACGGCCCTGCTCGTCGTCGGCGAACAGCACCGGCAGGCTGCGGCTGGCCTCGAAGAACTCCGCCCCCAGCAGCGGCACCGAGTTGACATGCCTGCAGAACCCGAAATCGGCCTTCGCGGCGTAGCGCAGCGTGGCGTGGCCCGCGCGGTCGAGCAAGGTCGGCTCGCGATAGAACAACAGTTCAGCCATGGATGTTTCCCTCGACGCCCCGTGGTTCCCGCCAGCGGTACGGTTGTTTTGATGCTTGACGGGGGCGCGAGTCTAGGGAGCGAATACGCGGCAAATGCGATTGGCCGAGCCCGCGGGTGGGCCTCCCAAGTTGCTCCACAATTCTTTGGAAGACTTGCTTCGTTACCGGCCGCTTCAGCACCTGCACATGCCCGCGTCCTCTCGTCCGCTGGTGCTCGTCGTCGAGGACGAAGCGCCCATTGCGGAGCTGATCCACCATCACCTCGACGCCGCCGGCTTCGACGTGCAGCACCTCAGCCGCGGCGACGCCGCCGAAGCGGCCGTGCGCGCCATGGCGCCCGCCGTCGTGGTGCTCGACGTGATGCTGCCCGGCCTCAATGGCGTGGACGTGTGCCGCAGGCTGCGCGGCTTCAGCAGCGCGCCGGTGCTGATGGTGACCTCCAAGGCCGCCGAAGCCGACCGCCTGGCCGGCTTCGATGCCGGCGTCGACGACTATGTGTGCAAGCCCTTCAGCGCCGCCGAGCTGGTGGCACGCGTGAAGGCGCTATGGCGACGCGGCACCCACCACGAGGCCTCGCGGGCCGACGACGGCTCGCTGGTGCAGGTGGACACGCTGCGCCAGCGCATCCGCTGCCGCGGCGAGGAGCTGGACCTCACGCCGCAGGAATACCGGCTGTTGTCGGTGATGGCGCAACACCCGGGGCGGCTGTTCAGCCGGTCGCAGCTGCTGGACCTGGCCTATGACGACGCTGCCGGCGTGTTCGACCGCGCGGTGGACAGCCACGTGAAGAACATCCGCAAGAAGCTCGCGGCGTTGCTGCCCGAGCACAACCTGATCCGCTCCGTCTACGGCCAGGGCTACCGCTTCGAGATCGGGCCCGAGACTTCGCGCGAACCCACGCCGGCGCCCGGCATGCCAGGCCGGGTCGCCCGCGTGCCGGTCGACTTGAAACCGTGGCTGCCGGGCTTCCTGTCATCTCGACTCGAGGCCCTGGACGAGATGGAAGCCGCCATCGCTGCCAACCCGCGCGACGACTTGTTCCGCATCGCCCACCGGCTGGCCGGCAGCTTCGCGCTGTACGGCTTCACGGAAGCCGCGCGCACCTGCCACCGGCTGGAGCATGAAGGCCCGCAGTCGCCGTCCGAGGAGCTGCGGCGCCGCGTGGACGACCTGCGCAAACAGCTGCGCGATGTGGAGGTGCGGTTTGTGGATGACCTCGGGCGGGAATTGCCCGGGGCGGGATGACTCAGCCGCGCCGCGGCTTATAACCAGTGCCCACGCGCGCCTCCTGGCTCTCGTGAAGCGGGAATGCTCCCCGCTGTTGATAATCTTCAGAATTGACGGCGGTTTGCGGCATATCGTCAGTGCTCCTTCCCGCCTACGGCGACCATCTGCATCGCCCAGCTCTCCATACCCATCATGCCCATCTCCTGCGACGTGGCGATCATTGGCGCCGGCACGGCCGGCATGGCGGCCTATCGGGCGGCGCGCGTGCACACCGAGCGCGTGCTGCTCATCGAGGCGTCTCACTACGGCACGACCTGTGCGCGGGTTGGCTGCATGCCCAGCAAGCTGCTCATCGCCGCGGCCGACGCGGCCCAGGCAGTGCGGGACGCACACCGGTTCGGTGTGCAGGCCGAGCCGCCGCGCATCGACGGCCGCGCGGTCATGGCGCGTGTGCGCAGCGAGCGCGACCGTTTTGTCGGCTTCGTGCAGGACACCGTCCATGGCTGGCCGGAGGACACGCGCCTGCTGGGGCACGCTCGGTTCACCGATGCCGGCACGCTGGACGTCGATGGCCGGCGCGTCGAGGCACGGGCGATCGTCATTGCGACGGGCTCCCGGCCGCGCGTCCCGCCGGGCTGGCGTGAGCGCCTGGGCGACCGGCTCATCGTCAACGACGACGTGTTCGACTGGCTCGATCTGCCGACCTCGGTGGCCGTCGTCGGGGCCGGCGTCATCGGCCTGGAACTGGCCATCGCCTTGCGGCGCCTGGGCGTGCGGGTGCGGCTGTTTGCGCGCGGCCCGCGCGTCGGGCCGCTGACCGACCCCGAACTGCAGCCCTTGGCCCAGCGCCTGTTTGCCGAAGAACTGCCGCTGACGCTGGACGCCGCCGCACTGGAGCCGGTGCTGGATGGCGACCGCGTGCTCATCGGCGGCGAGCACTTCGACTTGCTGCTGTGCGCCACCGGGCGAGAGCCCAACCTGGACGGCCTGGGTTTGGACGCCCTGCCCCTGCCGCGCGATGCCGCCAGCCATCCGGTCATCGATCGCCACACCGGCCAATGGGGCGTTGGCCCGCTGTTCGTCGCTGGAGACGCCACGCAGGACCGCCCGCTGCTGCATGAAGCTGCCGACGCCGGCCGCATCGCCGGGGACAACGCGGCGCGCTGGCCCGCCGTGCATCGCCGCCCGCGCCGCGCACCTCTGGCCGTCGTCTTCAGCGACCCGCAGATCGCAATGGCCGGCGCCAGCCATGCCGAGCTAACAGCCGCGGGCGCGGCCTTCGACACCGGCCGCGTCAGCTTTGCCGACCAGGGCCGCAGCCGCGTCATGCTCGTCAACCGCGGCGCCCTGCATGTCTACGCCGAGAGCGGCACCGGCCGGCTGCTCGGCGCCGAGATGATCGGCCCGGCCGCCGAACACCTCGGCCATCTGCTGGCCTGGAGCGCGCAGCGTGGCGACACGGTTCAACAGATGCTGGGCAATGCCTTCTATCACCCGGTCGTCGAGGAAGGCCTGCGCACGGCGTTGCGCCAGTTGCACAACGACCAGCACCTGCCCGATCCGCCGCTGGAGAACCGCCTGGATTGCGACACGGCCGACGAGACGGGCAGCTAGGATTCGGCGATGAAAAAGTTCGCCACCTGGAACGTCAACTCCCTCGCCATCCGCCTGCCGCAGGTGCTCGACTGGCTGGCCGCCCATCCCGTCGACGCACTGGTGCTGCAGGAGACCAAGCTCACCGACGACAAGTTCCCCACGATGGAAATCGGCGAGGCCGGCTATCAGGTGCAGTGGTTCGGACAGAAGACCTACAACGGCGTGGCCCTCATCAGCCGCGAGAAGGCGAACGACGTGGTGAAGAACATCACCGGCTTCGCCGACGAGCAGGCCCGCGTCATTGCAGGCACCGTGGGCGGCGTGCGCGTCATCGGCGGCTATTTCCCGAATGGCCAGGCGCCGGACAGCGACAAGTTCACCTACAAGATGAACTGGCTGACCGGCCTGCGCGCTTTCCTCGTCGAGGAGATGAAGCAGCATGAGCAACTCGTGCTGATGGGTGACTTCAACATCGCGCCCGAGGACCGCGACGTCTACGACCCGGTCGCCTGGGCCGGGCAGATCCACTGCACGCCGCAGGAGCGCGAGCATTTCCAGCAGCTCCTCAACCTGGGCCTGACCGACGCCTTCCGTCTCTTCGAGCAGCCACCCAAGAGCTGGAGTTGGTGGGACTACCGCAACCTGGCCTTCCGCAAGAACCAGGGCCTGCGCATCGACCACATCCTCGTCAGCGAGGCGTTGAAGGGCCGTGTGACGGCCTGCGAGATCGACAAGGCGCCGCGCAAGAACGAGCGCCCCAGCGATCACGCGCCGGTCATCGTGACGATCGACGGCTGAGCTACTTTTTCGCCAGGAAGTGGGCCACCAGCGCATTGGCGTGGCCGTGGCCCAGGCCGTGCTCGGCCTTGAGCTTGTTGACCAGTTCCATGTGCCTGAGCGCACCGGCGTCCGCGATGACCTGCTGCCAGTGGGCGATAGGCTGGCCGTAGGTCTTCTCGATGGACGGGAAGTAGGAGGCGGGGCCTTTGACTTTCTGTTCGGCGGGCATGGGAGGCCTTTCGTTGCTGGACTGACCTACGACGATTGAGCGGGTGCCAATTCGACAGGCGCGTCAGATCGCGTCCAGATTGGCCTGGAACTGTTCAAAAAAGCGACCCACATGCACGCCGTCGCACAGCGCGTGGTGCACGTCGACGGCCACCGGCATCAGCAGCCGGCCGCCCTCCTCCCTGAACCGGCCGAAAGCCACCTTGGGGCGGTCGTCGCCCTGGCCGCGGGCATGGGTGAAGGCCGTGAAGGCCAGCCAGGGCAGCGCCGTCATGTGAACCAGCGTCTCCTCGCGGACGTCGCCGGGATCGTCGGCCGCGAACAGGTCGCCGCGGGCCCGGCGCACGCGTTCGACATTGGGCCTGGCACGCGCTGCGAACGCGGCCAGCGACGGCTCGCGAGGCAGCGTGACGAAGCCGAAGCTGCCGTCCTCGCGCAGCACCGTCGTGCTGGCGTGGATGGTGGCGAACTCGCGCACGCCGCTGCCGTCGGCCAGCATCGTCTGGCGCATGCCGTCGACCGTGTTGGCCGCCTCCAGCGCGGCGTGGTGGTAGCCAAGCCAGGGCGTCGCGCCGTGGGCGGCGGCGCGCTCGCGCAGGCCCGTCACGTCCACCGGCACGGTGACGCTGAAGGCCGGCTGGGCCATGCGGCGGAAGTGCTCCAGCGCCGCACGGCGCGGCCAGGAAGCGAGAGGGATGTCACGGTCTTGCATGGGGACGGGAGGCGGCTGCGGCGGGCTTGCGCCAGATCAAGGGGGGTTGGGATCGCTGCCCGGATGCTCGCACGCCAAAGGAGCCCCACCATGCGACTGCAGGCAGTCACTCAATGCGAGTACCCCTTCCCCACCGGCCGGACGCTGGTATCGACCACCGACCTCAAGGGACGCATCCTGCATGCCAACGCCGTGTTCGTCGAAGCCAGCGGTTATGCGCTCGACGAATTGCTGGGCCAGCCGCACAACCTGCTGCGCCACCCGGACGTCCCCGAGGAGGCCTTCCGCGACATGTGGGCCACCATCCAGTCGGGCCGGCCCTGGTCCGGCATCGTCAAGAACCGCCGCAAGAACGGCGACCACTACTGGGTCATGGCCCACGTGACGCCGCTGCTGGACGGCGGCCGGCCGGCGGCCTATCTGTCGGTGCGGTCGGAGCCTTCGCGCGACCAGATCGCCCAGGCCGAACGCCTGTTTGCGCTGATGCGCGAGGAAAAGGCGGCGGGGCGGCTTGGTCACAGGCTTGACGGCGGCGAACTGCTCCGGCCGGGCTTGGCCGGCGCCATGCAACGAGCCGGCCGGCGCCTGCCCTGGCTGGGTGGGCTGCTGCCTCCCCTGCTGTGCGCGGGTACCACCGTGGCCGGCTTCATATGGGCGGGCCCCTGGGCTGCAGCGGGAGGTGCGTTTGCCACCGCGGCCCTGCTGGCACGCTGGCGGCACGCGCGGCTTCACGCCGCGATGGTCGCCGTCCAGCACTTCGCCCATGCGCTGGCTGCGGGCGACCTGTCGACCCGGCTCAGGCCTTCTGGCAGCGTGTTGACGCGGGACCTCGAGTCTTCGCTGTCGCAGCTGGCCGTCAATCTCTGCGCCATGGTCATCGACACCCGCCACGAGATCAATCGCATCCGCGGCGTCAGCGACGAGATCGCCCAGGGCAATCGCGACCTGGCCGAGCGTACCGAAGCGCAGGCGACCAACCTGCAGCAGACGGCGGCGAGCATGGAACAGATCGCCGCGACGGTGCGCGGCATGAGCGGCGATACCGAGGCGGCCAGCGGCGTCGCCGGCGAGCTGCACGAGGTGTCGCGCCGCAGCGCCGACGTCGTGCATTCGGTGACCGACACCATGGGGGGCATCGCCGGCTCTTCGGGCCGTATCGGCGAGATCGTGCAGCTGATCGACAGCATCGCCTTCCAGACCAATCTGCTGGCGCTGAATGCGGCGGTGGAGGCGGCGCGCGCCGGCGAGCATGGCAAGGGCTTTGCCGTCGTGGCCGGCGAGGTGCGCGCACTCGCACAACGCAGCTCGACGGCAGCGCGCGAGATCAAATCGTTGATCGACGATTCGACCTGCCGCGTGCGGGCCGGCGAGACGCAGACGCGCGCGGCCCGGGCCAGCATCGACGCAACGCTGTCGCAGGTCGATGCATTCACGGCCTTGATTGCCAAGATCGATGACGGCGCGCACGCGCAGCTGCGCGGCGTCGCCGAGGTTCATGGTGCGATCCGTCAGCTTGACGGCATCACGCGGCAGAACGCCAGCATGGTGGAGCAACTGGCCCGCGCCGCGGCGCAAATGCTGGACGACACCGAGCAGGTCAGCGCGGCGTTGCGCATCTTCAAGCTGGCCGCCAACGAGAACCGGGCCCTGCCCGACGCCGTGGGGCTCAGGCGCGCCGCGAAGCAGGCCTGAACGGCTGCGGCGTCAGATGACGGCGTCGGCCGCGCCGGGCTGGCGCATGCCGAAGTCGTACAGCGCGCGCTGCAGCTCCTCGGCGCGCTCGGCGCCGAGGTCCCCGACCAGACGGCTCGTGGGCGTACTGCGGATCTGGCCGATCTGGTTGTAGCCCAGCGTCTTCGCACGGTCGAGGGTGCGCGAACTCAGCGGCAGGCAGTCGAGCGGTGCCTGATCGGCGAGGCTCAGCAGCCGGGCATAGGTGGCGGCGGAGATGGACACGATGTCGTCGCTCGCGGTCATGCAGCGATAGCCGACAGGACCGCGAAGGAAATGGGGGTGGCGCGGCGGGAAGGCCGGTTGGACTTCATGGCCACGCACGTCACTCAGCAGCCGGTGTAGGGCAGGCCGAAGACTTCGAAGACAAACTTGATGAGTTCCATGCTGGGCTCCATGAAAAAAAAGGGACAAAACCAATGACCTGGACTGTCCCTTTTTCCGAGCTCAGAGAAACCTGGAAAGTCTTCCAGGTTGCGGCGGCTTTCAACTCCTTAGAGCATGCCCGCCGCCACGCACTTGAGCACCGCCTGATGCTTGGATGTCACTTCGAGCTTGCGCATTGCATTGCCCAGATGGAAGTTGACGGTCTTCTCGCTCATGCCAAGGATGACGCTAACCTCCCAGGCGGTCTTTCCCTGTGCAGTCCAACCCAGCACGTCGAGCTCACGCTTCGTCAGCTTTGGAAACTCCGAGAGGTTCTTCAAGCTCAACAGGCGGTCCGCGGCCACCATCGCATGCGAGGCCAGCAGCTGAAGACCTGCGACCAATTGCATCAGCTCCGCGCCTGACTCGGGCAGAGCTTCATCACGGTCCACACCCAGGAGAAACATCTTGTCCCCTGGCAGGTGGAGCTTTACAGCCACCCCCGTCTTGAAGCCGTACGGCGCCTGAGCCTCCCACAACTCGCCGGCACCACCAGCAACGTAGGTGCGCTGGTCGTAGACGACCGGCACAGACTGCGTCATCAAAAGGTCGAGCACGGGGTCGCGCACCGCTTTGGCCGCATCCCTGCTGGCCTCGGCATGCCCTTCGGGCACGTTGCCGAACGAGCGGCCATCGACGCCGCCGGCCGTGACCTGGCCGCGCATCAACATGCCCGAAATGATCGGAAACCCCATGGCCTCTGCTGTCGAGACAAGCCGGCGCTCGAAGCTCTCGAAGTCTTCGCTGAGACCCACGTCGATCAGCTGCTGATAGTTCATTTCAGGCCCGGCCATACCTGCCAAGTCTGCCAGCTTGTCCGGTGGGCGACGGTCGTCACAGACTGCCTCTCCGTTCGCAATCCACGACCAGGAGTTCCGTGATGTCCACCTTGATCCGCCTGCCCGAAGGCAGTGTCTGCTGGCCCGTGACGGCGTTGACCAGCGCCGCCGGAGATGTCCGCCATGCGCGCACCCGCGTGGTCCGTGCAAACAAGGCGTCAGGCCCGGTCGGCGGCATGACGCGCTGGGAGCGCCGCTACGCCGACGTGAGCGCCTGGCTGGAGTGGGACTGGGTGGAGATGGACGAAGGCACCGTCGTGCAGGCCGACCCGCTGAACGTGCGCTCCAACGTGCTGCTGCTGGACGACCGCGGCCGGCCGCTGCTGTCGTCGCGCCGGCGCGCGACGCTGGCGACGCTGGTCTACCTGCTGCCCTGGCAGGGGCCTGTGCTGGACGAACTCAGGCTTGCCGCGCCGCATCGCCGCGTCGTGAGCGAACCGATGCGCATCGCTGCCTGAACCCAGGCGACAGCGCCGGCCGGCGCGTTTGCGCAGAATCGGCGGCTCCACTGCCAGTGAGCCGTCATGACCTCTGCCCCCTCCCCCGCCGACCTCCTTGCCCAATGGCAGGCCGACGAAGCCACCATCCGTGCACGCCAGCAGCGTGAAACGGGGCTGGCTTCGCGCGCCATGCTTGCCGGCAAGACCGGCCTGCAGCAACTGCAGGCGATGCTGGATGGCCACGCTCCGCCGCCGCCCATCAGCGAGACGCTGGACTTCACGCTGGTCTCGATTGCCGACGGCGAAGCCATCTTCCAGGGCCGGCCGCAGTTCAAGCACTACAACCCGCTGGGCAGCGTGCATGGCGGCTGGTTCGCGACGCTGCTGGACTCGGCGCTGGGCTGCTCGGTGCACACGACGCTGCCCGTCGGGCGCGGCTACACGACGCTGGAGTTCAAGGTCAACCTCGTGCGCGCGCTGACCGACCAGGTGCCGCTGGTGCGCGCCATCGGCCGTGTCGTGCACCGCGGCCGGCAGGTGACGACGTCGGAGGCCGAACTCGTCGGCCATGATGGCAAGCTCTATGCGCATGCCAGCACGACCTGCCTGCTGTTCGATTTGTCTTGATGCCCCTCGTCCAAGGAGTACCTTGGCCGGTCCCCCGAGGGGACGGTGATGCTCGCGGCATTGAGCCGCGAGCACATCACCAGTGCGGGCCGGCTCGGGAGCGGCCCAGCGCTCGGCCCGCGAACTACCCCCGAAGAGCGGCGGCCTCGGCCGCAAGCTTGGTGATGCGCGCCCAGTCCTTGGCGTCGATGGCGTCCTGGGGCGTGAGCCAGGAACCGCCGCAGACCTTGACGTTGGGCAGCTTCAGGAAGTCGGGTGCCGTCTGCAGCGAGATGCCGCCGGTGGGGCAGAAGGCCACGTCCGGGAAGGGGCCGCCGAGTGCCTTCAGCAGGTTCACGCCGCCGACCGCCGTGGCCGGGAACAGCTTCAGGAAGTTGAAGCCGGCCGAGTTGGCCTGCATCACTTCCGACGCCGTGGACACGCCCGGCAGCAGTGGCAGGCCCTCGGCCTTGCAGGCGGCGGCCAGCGCGTCGGTGTAGCCGGGGCTGACGCCGAATTCGCAGCCGGCGTTCTTCGCGTTGGTCACGTCCTGCGGCGTGCGCAGCGTGCCGGCGCCGACGATGGCGCCGGGCACCTTGGCCATGAGCTCCATGGCCTGCAGCGCGACGGGGGTGCGCAGCGTCACTTCGAGCACCTTGACGCCGCCGGCGACCAGCGCTTCGGCCAGCGGTACGGCGTCTTCCAGGCGCTGGATGACGATGACCGGAATGACGGGGCCGTGGCTGGCCAGGCTGAGAGTGTCGATCATGGTTTCGTTGTTCTCGGTGATCAGAGCCAGGTGCAGGCGCCCTCTTCGGCGCTCAGCACGTTGCGTCGCAGACCCGCGAAGAGCTCGCGGCCCAGGCCATGGGCGTTGACGTCGGCTTCGGCCGGGTCGAGCTTCACGTTCTCGCGCGCGGCCCATTCGGCCTCGTCGACCAGCGCCGCCAGCACGCCGTTGACGGCGCAGACGCGCACGACGTCGCCGTCGCGCAGCTTGGCCAGCGGGCCGCCGGCCAGCGCCTCGGGGCTGACGTGGATGGCTGCCGGCACCTTGCCCGACGCGCCGCTCATGCGGCCGTCGGTGACCAGCGCGACGCGGAAGCCCTTGCCCTGCAGCACGGCCAGCGGCGGCGTCAGCTTGTGCAGCTCGGGCATGCCGTTGGCGTGCGGGCCCTGGAAGCGCACGACGACGACGACGTCCTTCTCCAGCTCGCCGTTCTTGAACGCGGCCAGCATGGACTCCTGCGTCGTGAAGATGCGGCAGGGCGCCTCGATGGTGTGGCGGTCCTCCGGCACGGCCGAGGACTTGATGACGGCGCGACCCAGGTTGCCGGCCAGCAGCTTCAGGCCACCGGTGGCGCTGAAGGGCGCAGCGGCAGTGCGCACGACGCTGTCGTCGATGGGGGCCACGGGCAGCGCCTCGCGGATGACCTCGCCGCCCTGCCCCACCGAGCGCGGCACCGTGCCGTAGGGGCGCAGGTTGTCGCCGCCAACGGAAAGGACGTCCTCGTGCATGAGACCGGCATCGAGCAGCTCGCGGATGACGAAGCTCGGGCCGCCCGCGGCCTGGAACTGGTTCACGTCGGCGCTGCCGTTGGGGTAGACGCGGGCCAGCAGCGGCACGACGCCGGACAGGTCGGAGAAGTCGGTCCAGTTGATCAGGATGCCGGCCGAGCGGGCCACGGCGACCCAGTGGATCAGGTGGTTGGTCGAGCCGCCGGTGGCCAGCAGCGCGACCATCGCGTTGACGATGCAGCGCTCGTCGACGATGTGGCCGATGGGCTTGGCAGCCTTGCCCGGCACGCGGCCGCTGATGTTGATCGCCGTCGCGACGGCCTCGCGCGTCAGCGCCGTGCGCAGCTCGTCGTGCGGATGCACGAAGGCGCTGCCCGGCACGTGCAGGCCCATCGCTTCCAGCAGCATCTGGTTGCTGTTGGCGGTGCCGTAGAAAGTGCAGGTGCCGGCGCCGTGATAGGCGGCGGACTCGCTCTTCAGCAGCTCGTCGCGGCCGACCTTGCCCTGCGCGTACAGCTCGCGGACCTTGGCCTTGTCGCTGTTGGAAATGCCGGTGCCCATCGGGCCGGCCGGCACGAAGACGGTGGGCAGGTGGCCGAAATGCAGCGCGCCAATCAAGAGGCCCGGCACGATCTTGTCGCAGATGCCGAGCAGCAGCGCGGCGTCGAAGACGTCATGCGTCAGCGCCACGGCCGTGCTCATCGCAATGGTGTCGCGCGAGAACAGGCTCAGCTCCATGCCGGGCAGGCCCTGCGTGACGCCGTCGCACATGGCCGGCACGCCGCCGGCCACCTGCACGGTGGCGCCCAGGCGGTGGGCCTCGGCGCGAATCTGGGCCGGGTAGCCCTCGTAGGGCTGATGGGCCGACAGCATGTCGTTGTAGGCCGTGACGACGCCGATATGCGGCGCCTTCTCGGCCACGATGCGCAGCTTGTCGTTGGACGGCAGCGCCGCGACGGCATGGGCGACGTTGGCGCAGCCCATGCGCTCGAAACCGCGCTGGCGGTTGCTCATCTGGGCGATGCGGGCCAGGTAGTCGCCGCGCGGCTTGGAGCTGCGCTCGCGGATGCGCTGGGTGACTTCGTTCAGTGTGGAATTCATGCTGGCTCTCCTGGGGCTCTCGTAACCGGCCCTTGGGAATTTAGGTAACCATATTACTTGGCCCCAGGGACTTTCGGGTTACGGGCTGGGTACCGAGAAGTTTCTCCGTGCCAAGATGACAGGCCATGGCGTCACAGGCAATTCACATTCCCCATGGCCCGGAGCGCAGCGCCCACCTGCTGCAGCGCACGACGGCCGAATGGCGCGAAAGCGGCGACGACCTGCTGCTGTTCGCCTATGGCTCGCTGATCTGGCGGCCGGAGTTCGAGCATACCGAGGCCCTGCCGGCCAAGGTGCTGGGTTTCCATCGCGTGCTGCGCATGCGCTCGCGCGTGAACCGCGGCTCGCCGCAGGAGCCGGGGCTGGTGCTGGCGCTGATTTCGGGCGGCAGCTGCCGCGGCCTGGTCTACCGCATCCCGCGCGAGGCCGGCGAGGAAGCCCTGCCGCGGCTGTGGGCGCGCGAGATGCCCAACGGCGTCTATGAGCCGCGCTGGCTGAACTGCGATACGCCGCAGGGCCGGCTGCGCGCGCTGGCTTTCACGCTGTCGCGCCAGAGCCCCAACTGGACCGGGCCGCTGCACGAGCCCGAACTGCTGCACATCTTCCAGCACGCCAGCGGCCGATACGGCACGACGCTGGACTACCTGCTGCGCACCGTTCAGGGTTTGCGTGAGCACGGAATCCGCGACAAGGAACTGGAGCGCCAGGCTCACCTGGCGGCGCAGCACGGTCTGTGCGCGCCGCTTTGACTCAGTTCTGCAACCGCGCGAGGTCTTCGGCGGTGTCGACGTCGATGTGCACGCCGGGGTCGTCGACCGTGATCGGCTGGGCCGCGTAGCGCGCGACGATGCGCCGCGCGCCCTCGTCGCCCTGCAGGGCCATCAGCTCGGAATAGAGCTCGGTGCCGAAGCCGACCGGATGACCCTGGATGCCGCGGTATTGCGCATAGCAGACCGGGTAGCGTTCCAGGCCATGGGCCACGGCGAGGATGGTGTCGGGCTGCACCAGCGGCATGTCGGCGGGCAGGATCAGCCAGCCGTCCGCGGCACCGCTGGCACTGACGCCGGCGACGATGGAATGCCCCATGCCGATGGGCTGCGGACGGCCATGGGCATCGTGTTCGGGCAGGGTCACGACGTCGCGCGCCGCCACGAGGCGGTGCACGGCCGGCGCCAGGGCCGGCGTCGTCACGACGACAACCGGCAACTGCGTCGCGATCACGTGCCGCAGCGTGCGGGTCAGCAGGCTGTCTGCGCCATTCGCGGCGCTGATGGGCTGCTCCAGCTTGTGGCCCGAGCCTCGAAAGCGCGAACCGCGGCCCGCGGCCAGCACCACGACGGCGGGGCGTCGCTTCATCATCTTGGGAGCCTGTGGGTCGATTGCTGCACTGCCGCAAGCATGCCGAGTGCCCCCGCGCTTGAAACTGGGACGTTCACTTAAGGGAAGGTCTGCATACTGCGGGGCATGAGCAAGTTGAGTGACTTCCGAAAGAGCTACGAACTAGGGGAACTGGACGAGGCCGAAGCGGCCGATGGCCCGCTGGCCCTGTTCAACCGCTGGATGGACGAGGCCATCGCGCACGACGTGTCCGAGCCCACCGCGATGACTGTGGCCACGGTCGGCACCAACGGCCGGCCGTCCACGCGCGTCGTGCTGCTGAAGGGCTGTGACGCGCGCGGCATGGTCTGGTTCACGAATTACGAAAGCCGCAAAGGCGAGGAGTTAGCAGCCAACCCTTTCGCGGCGCTGCAGTTCCACTGGGTGGAGATGGAACGCGTCGTGCGCATCGAAGGCCGCGTCGAAAAGACCTCGGCGCAGGAGTCCGACGACTACTTCAAGAGCCGGCCGCTGGACTCGCGCCTGGGCGCCTGGGCCTCGCCGCAGAGCCGCGTCATCAGCTCGCGCGCCGTGCTGGTGGCCAACGCCGCCAAGGCAGCCGTGCAGCACGGGCTGAATCCCGAGCGGCCGCCGCACTGGGGCGGCTACCGCCTGGTGCCGGACCGCTACGAGTTCTGGCAGGGCCGCCGCTCGCGGCTGCATGACCGGCTGGTGTTCACGCTCGACGCGGACCGCTGGGTGCGCGAAAGGCTGGCGCCTTAGTTGACGGCGTTGCCGTCCTCGACGCGGTAGTAGAGCCCGTAGGGGTCGTCGTGCAGCACCGCCAGCACGCCCTCGACGACAACGGGTTCCAGCGTGTAGCGCACCGGCTTCTTGGTACGCACCTCGACCATGCCCTCGGGGCCGGCCGGCACGCAGAAGGAGCAGCTCGTCGGCACCGACGACAGCAGGAAGTGCTGCTGCTTGTCCCCCGCCTCCAGCGGCGTCATGAAGCCCTGCACCTTGATGGTCTTGCGGTCCAGCGCCTGCACGGCGGCCGGGAAGCTGGGGATGAGCTTCTTCTTCTCGGCCTTGGCCGTGACCTGGGACAGCAGCTTCCACGACACGATGTCGGCGCGCTCCTCCAGCGGCTTGAAGGGGCTGCGCGGGTCGTGATAGCCGGGGCCCTGGCCCATGACGGGGGGCGTCTGCGCGAGGACCGAGGCAGCAGCGAAGCAAAGGGCGAGGACGGGCTTGAACTTCATGATGGCGGATTGTCGATGCTCAACGGGGAGCTTGCAGCAGCGTCGTGACATCCAGACGATAGGCCCGCCAGGCCGGCCAGGCCGCCGACAACAGGGCCAGCCCCGCGGCCAGCAGGGGCACCAGCCATTCGGCCTCGCTGAAGCCCAGCGCCCCCAGCCGCAGCGACTGGCGCTCGGCCAGCAGCCGCTCCAGCAGCGCGACCAAGCCATGGCCCGCGGCCAGGCCCAGCACCGTCGCCAACGCGGCCAGCAGCAGCGCCTCCAGCGCGATCAGCGTGGCGACGCGCCGGGCCGGCGCGCCGAGCATGCGCAGCATGGCCAGGTCGCCCTGGCGCGCCCGCACCGCGTGCAGCAGCGCGACCCAGACCGACAGCCCCGCCGCCGCCAGCAGCACGATGCCGAAGCCGCGCAGCACCTCGGTGCCGGCCCCCACCATGCGCATCAGCCGCGCCGTCTCCAGCGCCGGCGCGGCGGACTGCAGGCCCTTCTGCGCATTGACCCAGCGCGGCAGCATGGCCGCGCCCAGCGGGCTGCGGTAGCGCACCAGGGCCAGCGTGATCTCCTTGGGCTCGTCCTCGCCGTGTGCATCCTGCGCGTCGTGATGGTCACCATGCACCTCCCACACTGACGCGAGGTCGGTCAGCACGAGGCGGTCCAGCACGCTGCCCGATTCAGCCAGCACGCCGACGACCTCGAAGGGATGGTCGCCATGCTCGCCGCCGCCGGCCAGCCCATGGCTGCCCGAAAAACGATCACCCACCTTGAGCCCGCTCACTCGCGCCACTTCGGCACCGAGCACCGCCTGCATCGGTTTCGTCCACACGGCGCCCGAAGCGATCTTGGCGCCGTAAAGATCCATGTACTCCGGCGTCGTGCCGGCGATGCGGTAGCCGCGGAACGAATCGCCCAGCGACAGCGGCACGGCCTGGGCGACGAGGGGTTGCTGCTTCAGCAGGTCCAGTGTCGCCAGCGGGATGTTGCCGGTCGGCGCATCGAGGTGGAAGACGCCGGCCAGCATGATCTGCATCGGGCTGCCCTTGGCGCCGACGACGAGGTCGATGCCGGCCAGGTCGCGCCGCAGGCCCGACTCGACCTGGGCGCTGGCACGCAGCACGACGGTCACGGCCGCGAGGCCCAGCGTCAGCAGCAGCAGGTTGAGCGCCGTGGTCAGCGGGCTGGACCACAGGTAGCGCCAGGCCAGGCGCATCATCGACTCACCCCGCTGGGCCAGAAGGTCGTTCGGTCCGAAGGGCCCTCCCCGGCATGGCCATCGACGAAGCGCGTGGGCAGCACCCGCTCCGACACGTCCTCGCGCTCGCCCAGCGCCTCGATGACGCGGCCGTCATGGCTGGCGACGATCAGCGTGCAGCCTTCGCGCTCGGCCGTGCTCAGCAGCAGGGCCAGCATGTGCAGCGCGTGTTCGTCATCCAGGCTGGCGCTGGGTTCGTCGGCCAGCAGCAGGCGCGGGCGGCGCATCAACGCGCGGGCCAGTGCCACGCGCTGCGCCTGGCCGACGCTGAGCTGATGCGGCCGGCGGCCGGCCAGGTCGGCGATGTCGAGTGCGGCCAGCAGCTCGGCGGCGCGGGCCGGGTCGGCGCCCTGCCCCGCGGCAAGGGCTGGCAGCGCGAGGTTCTCGGCCACGGTCAGCGCGTCGCTCAGGTGCAGGCGCTGCGGCACGACGCCCAGCGTCGCGCCACGCCAGGCATCCAGTGCGCGCGGGCTCAGGGCCTGCAGTTCCGTCCCTGCCACGCGGAGCATGCCCTGCTGCACGCGCAGCAACCCGGCGAGCAGCGCCAACAGCGTGGACTTGCCCGAGCCCGACGCGCCGCGCAGCAGCAGGTGGCGCCCGGCCGGCAGCGCGAAATCGGCGTAGGCGATCTCGCTGCCGCCGTCGTAGCGGTGGCGCAGCCCGGTCCAGGCCAACATCACTTCACGAGGCGCTTGAACGTGGCCAGGAACTTGTCCACCTTGCCGGCGACGACGAAGGCGCAATAGCCCTGGTCCGGGTTGCGGGCGTAGTAGTGCTGGTGGTAGGCCTCGGCCGCGTGGTAGTTGGTCTCGGGCTGCAGCTCCGTGACGACACGGCCGCCGTGATGCTCGTTGGCCTCCTTGATGACCTCGGCCGCCAGCTCGCGCTGGGCCTCGGTGTGCCAGTAGATGCCCGAGCGGTACTGCGTGCCGACGTCGGCGCCCTGGCGGTTCAGCGTCGTCGGGTCGTGGATGGTGAAGAACACCTCCAGCAGCTCGCGCAGCGACACCTCGGCGGGGTCGAAGTCCAGGCGCACGACCTCGGCATGGCCGGTGTTGCCGCTGCAGACCTGCTCGTAGTTCGGGTTGGGGTGCTGGCCGTTGCTGTAGCCGCTTTCGACGCGGTGCACGCCGCGCACCTGCTCATAGACGGCCTCCAGGCACCAGAAGCAGCCGCCGGCCAAGGTGATGCGTTCGAGATTCATGGTTGGCTTTCAGTGGGTGTCCAGGGTCATTTCGACATGAGGTCGCCAGCCGCTCTCGCAAGCCCCGTTGCAGAGCTTGGGCGCGGCGATGAAGACGCGGGCATTGGGTGCGCCGCGGGCCAGCAGCGCATCGCGCACGGCCACGGCACGGGCGACGGCCAGCTGGCGCAGCGCCTCGTCGTCGACGTCATAGCTGGCCATCAGCAGGCCGCGCATCTGCGCGGGCGGCAGGTCCTTGGCCAGGCCGAGCACGTTCTTCGGCTTGTTGGGCAGCTTGGTAGCCTCGTACAGGCGCTTGAGGGCCACTTCGGGAGCGACGGCGTTCTCCGCCTTCAGCGCGGCGGCCAGGCGCTGCTCGCGGAGGGCGGGCACCTCGGTCTCGCCATCGGCCCAGCCGGTCAGCGTCAGCTGCACGCCGGGCTTGTCGGCCAGCGTCTTGGCGATGCGGTCGAGCTGCTCGGTGGCCGCCAGCTCCGCGCTGGCCGGCGCGAAGGCGATCTGCGCCTCCTCGGGCGAATCGCTGCCGGTGAACAGCGAGAACGGCGACGTCAGCGCCTTGCCGATGAGGTTCAGGAACAGCTTCCAGACCAGGCCGCCGACGCTGAACTCGGGGTCGTTCAGCGAGCCGCTGACAGGCAGGTTCACGTCGATGACGCCGTCGCGGTCCTTCAGCAGCGCAACGGCGAAGCGCACCGGCAGCGTCGTCGCGCTGGCGCTCTCGACGCGGTCGCCGAAGGTCAGCTGGTTCAGCGTGATCTGGTTGCTGGCGACGAGCTGGCCGCCGGGCTCGACCTTGTAGTTCAGCCGCGCCGACAGCTTGCCGCGCTCGATGGCATAGCCGGCGTACTTGCCGGCGTAGGGAGACAGCGGCGCGAGCTCGATGTCGCTCGCCCTCGCCTGCACGTCCATGACCGGCGGGCTGCCGGGCCGCAACTGGCCGTCGATTTCCAGCTGGCCGGTGCCGGCGACCTTGCCGCGCAGCGTCAGCGGCGCCATCGCCGGGCTGGTGGACGAGAAGGCGCCCAGCGAGCCCTGCAGATCGGTCAGGCGGGCGCTGTAGCCGGGCTTGACGAAGCGGTCGCTGAAATCGACCAGGCCGCGATTGATGCGGAAGCGTTCGATGGCCACTTCTGGATGCGGCGCCGAGGCGGCGGCTGCCGGCGCGGAGGCCTGCGCAGCCGCTGGCGCCGACGCTGCCTCGGCCGGTCCGATGTCGCGCAGGTTGAAACGCCCCTGCTCGTTGACGATGAGGCGGGCGTAGGCGTCGTCCAGCACCGCCTCGCGCGCGGCCAGCCGCGGCGGCGCGCCGGGCGCCAGCGCGAGCCTGAGGCCGTCCAGCTGCAGTGCCTGCCAGCTCAGCAGGTCTTCGCCGACGACGCGCTGGCCGTCGACGACGCGGGTTTGCAGCAGCGCCAGCGGACCGACGCGCACATCGCCGCCCAACGTGGCCTGCCAGGCGCCGCCGGCCTGGCTGACCGCGTCGAGTTCGGCCTTCAGACCGAGCTCGGCGCGCTGCAATTGCAGGCCCCAGGCCGGGTCGAGATAGGCGTTCAACAGCTGCAATGGCAGCGCCTGGGCCTGCAGGCTGCCGGCGACCGACAGCGGCGCCAAGCCCAAGCGGCCGGTCCACTGCAGGCTGCCGGCGCTGGAGGCGACCGGCTGTTCGTTGGCGCCCAGTGCGGCGAGTTGTGCCGTCAGCTGGGCCTGCACCGGCGCCGTGGCGGGCCAGGCAACGGCGCCGAGCTGCAGCTTCAGCGGTTCGACGGCGAGCGCGACCGGCGCAACGCCGGCGGGCACGGCGGCATCGCGCCAGCGCAGGCCGCCACGGTCGACCTGCAGGCCGGCGAGCTGGACCTTCCAGCCCGGGCCGGCGGCCGAGGTGGCGGTGTCCGGCGGGCGCAGCACGTCGATGTTGAGATGACCGTCGCCAGCGCGGGCGATGGCGGCGCGCGGCGCATCGAGCTTGAGCGTGCCCAGCTGCAGCGTGCGGGTGGTCGGGTCGATGTCGGCCTGATCGAGCTGCGCGCCAGCCAGCGTCAGCACCGGCTTGCCGGCCAGGCTCAAGCGGCCGTCACTGATCTGCAGCTCGCGCAGCGTCAGCCTGGCGCGGTCGACGGCGCCATCGACCAAGGGCTTCTTGACGTTCAGTTCCGCCTTGCCGGACAGCCCGGCCGTGAGCTTCGCGCTGCCTGGCAGCGGCAGCCAGGCGGACAGCCGCTCGACGGCCATGCCCTGCAGTTCGGCCGTCGCGTCCAGCGCGTCGGGCGACAGCCTGGCCTGGGCGCTGAGCGTGCCCTCGCCCAGGCGCAGGCTGGCGTCTAGCTGGGCCGGCGTCTTCAGCGGCCAGGCCGCGGCGCCGAGCTTGAGCTGGATGGCTTCCAGCGCCACGTCACGAGCGGTGAAGCGCCCGTCCTTCATCTCGAAGCCGGCCAGGTTGATCTGCCACGGCGCCGTCGCACCGCCTCCACTTTGCTTCGAAGCCGGCAGAGGCCGCAGCCAGGCTTCGGGCGACTCCAGCAGGATCTGTCCGAAGCCCAGCTGGCGGCGCAGTGGCTGCGCATCGGCCAGGGGAACCACCAGGCGCTTGAGCGCCAGCAGCGGCTGTCCGTCTGGCTGGGTCAGCGACAGCTCATGCAACTGCAGGCCGCCGCTGAGCTTGACGCTGGGCGGCTGGCTGGGTCGTTCGGCGAAATCCAGCGCGAGGTCCAGGTCCAGCGTGCCGCCGGCCAGGCGCAGCGGCAGGCTGGCGGGCAGATAGGCGGCCAGCGGCGCCAGGTCCAGGCCGGCCAGCTTGACGGAAAGACGTGCGCTGGCGTCGTCCTCGAAAGGCAGGGCCTCGGCGCGGCTGTCGAAGGCCACGCCGTCGAGCCTGCCGCTCAGGTGGGGCAGCACCTTGACCTTGACGTCGGACTCCAGCGTCGACACGAAGGGCAGCGCGAGATGCAGGGCCGCCAGTTCGTGCTTGCGCTGCACGGGTCGGTCGTCGAAGAAGACGCGTCCGTCGCTGAGCTCGATGTTGTAGACGGCGAACTCGGGGTCGGGCTCCTCCGGCGCGCCGGGCTTGGCGGCGAAGCGTTCCAGCAGGTCGTCGATGTCGTAATGGCCCTCGGCGAGGCGGGCCAGGCGCAGCTCGGGCTGGGTCAGCGCCAGCGACTCGATGACGAGGTGGCCGCGCAGCAGCGAGCGCAGCGACAGTGCGGCGTCGACGCGGGCCAGCGTCAGCAGCGGCGGCCGGTCGGCGGCGGGGCCGGCGATGCGCAGCCCGTCGATGACGATGGCCAGCCGCCACGGCTGGAATTGCGCCTGCTCGATCTGCACCGGGCGGCCCAGCGCCTCGCTGGCGAGCGCCACGCCGCGGCCGGCAACCCAGCCGGGCAGCGCCAGCGTGACGGCGAGCAGCAGCAAGGTGAGCAGCGCCGACAGCGCGGCCAGTGTCCAGAGGGCGTAGCGGAGGGGGGAACGGGAGCTTGTCTTCACGGCGGGCGCATTATTGTTGTCGGCGATGATGACGGCCGTGAGCCTGCCCCTCGACTATTCCGTTTTCAAGACCCTGGTGCTCGTGGCGGTGCTGCCGCCTGTGCCCATGCTGATGCTGGCCGCCTGGGGAGGCTGGCGGCTCAAGCGGCAGCGGCGTGGGGGCGGCTGGTGGCTGGTGCTCGGGCTGGTGCTCACCTGGTTGTCGGCCACGGAGGCGGTGGGCGAGCTGCTGAGTCGTGCGGCCGGCCAGCCCGGGCCATTGCTTGCTACCGAGATCGCGGCGATGCGCGGTCAGAGTCATGGCGCGGTGCTGGTGCTGGGCGGCGGCGTACGTCGCCAGGCGCCGGAATACGGCCAGGGCACGCCCAACAACGTCACCGCGGAGCGCCTGGCCTACGGCGTCTTCCTGGCTCGCCGCAGCGGCTGGCCGCTGGGGTTCTCCGGCGGTGTCGGCTGGACGGCCAGGGAGCTGAAGCAGTCCGAAGCCAGCATCGTGGCCCGCGTCGCGGCCGAGGACTATGGCCTGCCGCTTCGCTGGGCCGAAGGCGCCTCGCGCGACACCCGCGAGAACGCCGCCAACACGCTGCCGTTGCTGGCCAAGGCGGGCGTGGAACAGGTCGTGTTGGTCACGCACGAGGAGCATATGCGCCGCTCGCTACGCGCCTTCGAGGCGGTGGCGGCGCCGCTGGGCATCCGCATCGTCGCGGCGCCGGTCGGCCTGATTCCGGATGGGCTGAGCAGCTTCGGCGACTGGTGTCCGTCGGCCGACGGCTTCGCCCGGGTGCGCTACGTCGTCTACGAATCGCTGGCGCGGCTGGCCGGCCGCTAGATGCAAATCGATAAATAGAAACCCCGCCGGGCTTGAGGGCCGGGCGGGGTCGGGTGGCGAGGCCACCTTGGGGCTCAGCGGGTATTTGCCGCCGGGCTCCTGGCGCGCAAAGATTGCGCCAGAGGTTGTGCCTGAATAGGCACTCCAACAGTAGGCGAGCGCTGTCAGGCCTTCAAGAAGAGTTGCCCGAATAGCGCTTCGGCCCGCGCGGTGACCTCGGCCGGCAGCGTGATGCCGCGGCCCCATTCGCGGTCGGTCTCGCCGGGCCATTTGTTGGTCGCGTCCAGCCCCATCTTGCCGCCCAGGCCGCTGACCGGGGACGCGAAATCGAGGTAGTCGATGGGCGTGTTGTCCACCAGCGTGGTGTCGCGCACCGGGTCCATGCGCGTCGTGATGGCCCAGATCACCTCCTGCCAGTTGCGCGTGTCGATGTCATCGTCAACGACGACGATGAACTTCGTGTACATGAACTGGCGCAGGAAGCTCCAGATGCCGAACATCAGCCGCTTGGCGTGGCCGGGGTAGGACTTCTTGATGGAGACGACGGCCATGCGGTAGCTGCAGCCCTCGGGCGGCAGATAGAAGTCGACGATCTCCGGGAACTGCTTCTGCAGGATGGGCACGAAGACCTCGTTCAGCGCCACGCCCAGGATGGCCGGTTCGTCGGGCGGCTTGCCGGTGTAGGTCGAGTGGTAGATCGGGTTGTAACGCTGGGTCTGGCGCGTGATCTCGAAGACGGGGAACCAGTCCTGCTCGTTGTAATAGCCGGTGTGGTCGCCGAAGGGGCCTTCAAGCGCGTGCAGATAGCCGCCCTTCTCCTTCAGCGGCACGCCGCGCTCGCTGACGCCGGTGTAGCCGGCCGGCGCGGGCGGGATGTGGCCTTCCAGCACGATTTCGGCCGAGGCCGGCGCCTGCAGCGGCTTGTCACCGCCAACGCCGGTATTGACCAATTCCGTGCGGGAGCCGCGCAGCAGGCCGGCGAACTGGTACTCCGAGAGGCTATCCGGCACCGGCGTGACGGCGCCCAGGATGGTGGCCGGGTCGGCGCCCAGCGCGACGGCAATGGGGAATGGCTGGCCGGGGTTGGCCAGCGCGAAGTCGCGGAAGTCCAGCGCCCCGCCCCGGTGTGCCAGCCAGCGCATGATGACCTGGCGGGACCCGATCAGCTGCTGGCGATAGATGCCGAGGTTCTGGCGGGTGCGTGTCGGACCGCGGGTGATGACCAGACCCCACGTGATCAGGGGGGCGGCGTCGTCCGGCCAGCAATGCTGGATGGGCAGGCGGGCGAGGTCGATGTCGCCGCCCTCGAACACCTCTTCCTGGCACGCGGCCTTGCGCTGCACGGCGGGCTTCATGTCCCACAACGCCTTGGCCATCAGCAGCAACTTGCCGGCGTCCTTCAGGCCCTTGGGCGGATCGGGTTCCTTGAGGCTGGCGAGCACCCGGCCGACATCCCTTAAATCGGCCAGGGACTCAGCACCCATGCCGAGTGCGACGCGACGGGTTGTCCCGAAAAGATTGGTCAAGGCGGGTGTCGAATACCCCGTCGGCGACTCGAACAACAGCGCCGGTCCGCCGGCCCGCAACACACGGTCGCTGAGGGCCGTCATCTCCAGCACGGGCGAGACTTTTTCACGCACGCGCTTGAGCTCGCCCAGCCCTTCGAGGCCGGCGATGAAGTCCCGCAGGTCGGTGTATTTCATAACTAAAAGTATTATTAATTGGCTTGAACAGCCTTGACGGGTTATCTTCAAACCCTAAAATCCGCCCGCTTCGGGTTTCTACGGAAGCCAATCGACCGGGTCCGCCGGGCACGCAGATGCCACAGACCCTGCAAAAACGGTCGGGAAATTATCACCGTCGCCCCATCCAGACAGCCGCTCGAACGGCAGCCTGTGATGGGCTGCGACACAAGGAGTCGCATGACGACACGTCAAGACCTCATCAGCCTGGCTCGCCACACGCGGGATTCGGCGTCGCTGTTCGTGAAGGACATCGGCAACGGCCTGCTCGTGGTCAGCCACAACACGCTGGCCCTCGTGGGCTTGGCCGTGGTGGCGGTGATGCTCGTCTTCACCAGCCAGGCCGGCCTGCGCCAGAAGCTCGAATCGGCCACGCTGGGCTGGCTGAGCGCCCGCCAGGAGGCCCGCGCCGAAGCCGAGGGCAGCGCGCTGCTGGTACCGGCCGAACCCGACGCCATCGCCCGCGCCACCGCCACCGACCCGCGCGAGCTGAGCCGCCAGCAGGCGGCCGTGGCGCACTGGCTCGCGCGCCGCTACAGCGTGGCGCCCGAGCCTGTCAGCCGTCTCGTGCAGGAAGCCTGGGCCGTGGGCAACCGCGCCAAGGTCGAGCCGACGCTGATCCTGGCCATCATGGCCATCGAGTCACGCTTCAACCCGTTCGCGCAGAGCGCCGTCGGCGCTCAAGGCCTCATGCAGGTCATGACCCGCGTGCATGACGACAAGTACGAGGCCTTCGGTGGCACGCACGCCGCCTTCGACCCGGTGACCAACCTGCGCGTCGGCGTGCAGGTGCTGAAGGAGTGCATCCAGCGCGCCGGCAGCCTCGAGGAGGGGCTGCGCTACTACGTTGGCGGTGCCAATCTTGCCGAGGACACCGGCTACACCGCGCGGGTACTGGCGGAGCATGACCTGCTGAAGCAGGTGATCTCCGGCCGTGCCGTGTCGCCCAGCGCCGTGCCGGCTGCACGCCCGATGCGCGAAGCCGCTTCATCGCCGGCCACCGGCGGCGATTCCGCGCAGATCGCGCTGCTCCGCTGACTTACACTTGCGGCTCACGCGACTGGCGATCAGGGTCACAAGCTGACCTGAGGTGGGCCACCACCGGGGAGCGTGAGGCGGTTGGCACAACCGCTTTCAGCCGTTCGCCTGGGCAGCCCAGTTTTGTCACGCCCGCTCGTGAGCGCCTGGGATTCACCGCCTGACCTTCGGAACACCTGCCATGTTTGACCGCACCACCTCCACCCTCGCCCTGGTCGACCCCGAGCTCTGGACCGCCGTCCAGAACGAGACTCGCCGCCAGGAAGACCACATCGAGCTGATCGCCAGCGAGAACTACACCTCGCCGGCCGTCATGGAAGCCCAGGGCAGCCAGCTGACCAACAAGTACGCCGAGGGCTACCCGGGCAAGCGCTATTACGGCGGCTGCGAGTACGTCGACGTGGCCGAGCAAATGGCCATCGACCGCCTGAAGCAGCTCTTCGGTGCCGAGTTCGCCAACGTGCAGCCCAACTCGGGCTCTCAGGCCAACCAGGGCGTGTTCTTCGCGCTGCTGCAGCCCGGCGACACCATCATGGGCATGAGCCTGGCCGAAGGCGGCCACCTGACCCACGGCATGGCGCTGAACATGAGCGGCAAGTGGTTCAACGTCATCTCCTACGGCCTGAACACCAAGGAAGAGATCGACTACGACGCGATGGAAGCCCTGGCCCGCGAGAAGAAGCCCAAGCTCATCATCGCCGGCGCCTCCGCCTACTCGCTGCGCATCGACTTCGAGCGCTTCGGCAAGATCGCCAAGGAGATCGGCGCCTACTTCATGGTCGACATGGCCCACTACGCCGGCCTGATCGCCGCGGGCGTCTACCCGAACCCGCTGCCGCATGCCGACGTCGTCACATCCACCACGCACAAGAGCCTGCGCGGCCCGCGCGGCGGCATCATCCTGACGAACAAGGAAGACATCGCCAAGAAGATCAATTCGGCCATCTTCCCCGGCATCCAGGGTGGCCCGCTGATGCACGTCATCGCCGGCAAGGCCGTGGCCTTCAAGGAAGCGCTGTCGCCGGAGTTCAAGGCCTACCAGCAGCAGGTCGTCAAGAACGCCAAGGTGCTGGCCGAGACGCTGATCGAGCGCGGCCTGCGCATCGTCTCCGGTGGCACGGAAAGCCACGTCATGCTGGTGGACCTGCGCCCCAAGAACCTCACCGGCAAGGAAGCCGAGGCCATCCTGGGCGCCGCCCACATGACCTGCAACAAGAACGGCATCCCCAACGACCCGCAAAAGCCCATGGTCACCAGCGGCATCCGCCTGGGCACGCCGGCAATGACGACGCGCGGCTTCAAGGAAGAGCAGGTCCGCCAGACGGCCCACCTGATCGCCGACGTGCTGGACAAGCCGCACGACGAGGCCAACCTGGCCGCCGTGCGCGAGAAGGTCGCCGCGCTGACGGCCGCGTTCCCCGTCTACCGCGGCTAAACCCGCCCGATGCGCTGCCCGTTCTGCTCTCACACCGAGACCCAGGTCGCCGAGACCCGAGAATCGGACGAGGGCGACGTCGTCCGGCGCCGGCGCCGTTGCCTGTCCTGCGACAAGCGCTTCACGACCTACGAGCGGCCGGACATCGCCCTGCCCTCGGTCGTCAAGAAGGACGGGCGGCGCGCCGATTTCGACGCCACCAAGCTGCGCGCCTCCATGCAGCTGGCGCTGCGCAAGCGGCCGGTCAGCGTCGAGCAGATCGACGCGGCCATCAACCGCATCGAGGAAAAGCTGCTGGCCAGCGGCGCGCGCGAAATCGCGTCCACGCGGCTGGGCGAGTTGGTCATGCGCGAGCTCAAGCGCATCGACAAGGTCGCCTACGTGCGCTTTGCGTCCGTCTATCGCTCCTTCGAGGACGTCGACGAGTTCCGGCAGCTGATCCGCGAGATCTGATCCGGGGTTTCCCTATCCCCCTTCAGGGGGAGTCATGGGGATGGACGGTGTCCCTCCCCCTCCTCGCTCCACCCTCAGGGGGAAAGACGCTGCCGAGGCCGCTTCCTAGAGTTCGTTCATCGCCAACGAACTTCAGGAAGCCGCCATGAACCGCACCGCCACAGCCAGCCGCCGCCGCAACATGGGGTTCACCATGGTGGAGCTCTGCACCTGCGTCGGCATCTGCGCCACGCTGCTGGGCCAGGCCGTCCCCGCGCTGACCAAGATGCGCCAGGAGCATGCGCTGCGTGCCGCGGCCGAAGCCCTGGCCAGCGACTTGCGCTTCGCCCGCGCCGAGACGGTGCGCACCGGCGACTCGATCTATTTCCGCATCAGCGGCAAGGGCGCCAACGCCTGCTATGTGCTTCACACCGGCGCCCGCAATGACTGCGACTGTGCCGGCGGCCGGGCGGTCTGCAAGGGGGACAGCCACGTCATCAAGGCCGAATGGATCCCCACAGGTCGTGCCATGACGCTGAGCAGCAATGCCGAAACGCTGCAGTTCCAGCACCGCCAGGGCCTGGTCACGCAGACCGGCAGCATCGAGCTCAAGCTCGACAAGGGTGCCGGCATCCGCCAGGTCGTCGCCATCACCGGCCGCGTGCGCAGCTGCGCCACGGGCGCCAAGCTGGCCGGTATGCCCAACTGCGCATGAACCCCTCATTCATGGTGGATTTCGACCAGCGGTCAGGCAGCGCCGATAAGCGGTATTGCCGTAACCGGCCATCCGGGTGGAGGTGCGCAAAATTCCACGAATGCGACCCCTGACCCAGCGCCATCGCCGTGGCTTCACCCTCATCGAGCTGATGGTCGCCGTCGTCGTGCTGGGCATTCTGGCGGCCATCGCGTATCCGGCCGCGACGTCGATGATCAAGCGCAGCCGCCGGGCGGACGCGATTGCCGGGCTGACCGCGGTCGTGCAGGCGCAGGAGCGGTATCGCTCGAATCACGCGACGTACGCCAATTCGGTGGACACGCTGAACGTCAACGCCGATGCCGCCTACAAGTACTACGACCTCACGCTGGCCGCCGGCGAGGCTGGCGATTACGTGGCCGGCTACACGGTTACCGCGAAGCCCAAGAGCAGCGGGTTCCAGTCGTCGGACACGGACTGCGCGGAAATGAGCGTGAAGCTCGAAGGCTCGCTGTTTTCCTACCTCGCCAAGAAGGCCGATGGCACGGGAAACGCGGCTGTCGTCAAGCAATGCTGGGGCCGCTGATGATGAAGTCTGTTCAAAAGGCCAGCCACCGGGGTGTCACGTTGATCGAGATGCTCGTTGGCATCGCCGTCCTCGGGATCGTGCTGGCCACCGCGGTCCCGTCGATGAGCGGCATGCTGGAGAGGCGGCGCGTCATCGCGGCGGCCGGCGAGATCGCGAGCATCTTCGTCCAGGCGCGATCGGAGTCGGCCAGCCTGGGCACCAAGATCAACGTGCACCTGGAGGACGTCCCCGCGAGCGTCGGCGACTTCAGCTGCGTGAGGCTCAGCACCCAGGCCGGGGCAGACACCTGTCGCTGCAACCGTTCGGCTGAGCGGGTTTGCAGCATCGGTACTGGAAAGTTGTTGCGGGAATACCTGTTGCCCCGAGATTCGTCCGTCACCTTCACCGCGACGGGCGATTGGGGCTCGACCAACGATCATGTGGTGACGCTCATGAAGGGCCGCTTCCTGAATGACGCGACGCAGGACACCAACAACGTCCAGGTCACCGTCGTCGGCACGCGGACGCAGGCCAAGCTGCGCGTGGACTACATCAGCTCGGGGCGGGTGCGGACCTGCTCGCCGGACGGCAGCATCGGCGGCTTTCCGGTCTGCCCAGCGGTTGCGTCATGACACCCATGCGACGCCAGCGGGGCATCGGCCTGGTCGAACTCATGGTGGGCATCACCATCGGCCTGATCGTGGCCGCGGGGGCTTCGATGGTGGCCGTCAACCAGATCAACGAGCACCGCCGGCTGATGCTGGAGACGCAGATCCAGCAGGACCTGCGGGCAGCCGCCGACCTGATCGAGCAGGACCTGCGCCGCGCCGGCTACCGCGGGCTGCCGGAACAGAGCGTGTGGGCACCACCCAGCGCCGTCGGCACGCAGGGCGAACAACCGGCGTCCGTGGCCACGCCCAATCATTTTGCGGACATGGTCAAGACGGTCAACGCCAGTGAAACGTCGCTGACCTATCTCTACAGCCGCAGCCTCGTCGGTGCAGCGGAACCGGTCGATGCCGATCGCTTCGGCGTGCGCTGGAACAAGCGCGCGGGCAAGAACACCCTCGAGGTGCAGATCGGCAAGGACAACTGGCAGCCGATCACCGATCCGGAGAGCCTGAAGATCATCAATTTCGACATCAGCATCGACACGGAGCCCGTCGATCTGGGCGATTTCTGCGACAAGCCCTGCGATCCGGTCGTGGCCGGCGCGCCCGCCTGTCCCACGCACGAAGTGCGGCGTGTCAGCTTCAAGATCGTCGCCGAGGCTCGCCACGACACGAATGTCCGGCGCACGCTGACCAACGTCGGGCGCATGCGTGCCGACGTCATCACCGGAGCCTGCCCCGTATGACGCACCGTGCATCCTCCCTGGGCCGGCAGCAGCGCGGCGCGGCGACCCTGGTGGTCGTCATGGTGCTCTTCCTCGTCATGGCGCTGTTGGCGGCCTATGCCAACCGCAGCCTGCTGTTCGAGCAGCGCGTGGCCGGCAATTTCTACCGGGCCAGCGCATCCCTGGAAGCCGCCGAGGCCGGCATCGAATGGACGCTGGCTCAGCTCAACGGCACAGCGGTCAACAACGCCTGCCAGCCCGTCAACGCCGGTGGCCAGCGCTTCGCCGATCGCTACCTGACGGTCGACCCGGCCGACAGGCGCATCAGCTACAAGTCGAATGACCCCGATGGCATCATCGATTGCGGCCGCAATGTCGGTGCCGACGGCTGGTCCTGCCGATGCCCGGCTTCGAACGTGGCCCACATGGCGCGCCCGGCTATCGTGGGGGGCGAGCAGAGCCCCAGCTTTGGCATCGTCTCGATGGACGGTAGCGTTCGGGGCGGCACGTTGAAGGTGCAGGTGCTGGGCTGCACCACCAGCTCCCTCGAGATCTGCCACGGCGAACTGAAGAACATCAGCAACCAGCAGGTGTCGAAGAACCGGCTGATCGCGACACTCGGCCTCGTCAGCGCCGTCCGCACGCCCCCGGCCGCGCCGCTCGTCGTGCGCGGCAACCTCGATTCGACGGGCGCCGGCCTGGGACTTCACAACACGGATCCCCGCTCCGCCGGCATGCTCGCAACGCTCGGTGGCGACTGGACCGGCATTGTGGACGGTCGGCTCGAAAGCGTGCCCGGCACGTCGGTAGCCCAGACCGTCGTGCGCGGCGATGCGACATTGCAGAACTCGGCGAATGCCGATGCGGTATTCAAGATGTTCATGGGCACCACGGGAGCGCGCTACCAGCAGCATCCCGCCCTGCGGAACGTGACCTGCGATGGCGACTGCGGGCCCACGCTGGTGGCGGCCTACAACGCCGGCATGCGCATGGTCTGGGTCAGCGGGCCGCTCACCCTAAGCAGCAATCGCGTCATCGGCAGCGCCAGCGACCCCATGCTCATCGTCGCGTCGGGCGACGTGGCGTTGGACGGTCCATTCGAACTCACCGGCATGCTCGTGACGCTGGGGGGGCTGGCATGGACCAATGCGGGTGCGTCGCCATCGGTCATCAACGGCATCGTGCTCGTGGGCGGCGCCATGCGGACCGAAGGGCGCATGGACATCGTCTATCAGCAGCTGGTGGCGGACAGCCTGCGCAATCGCGTGGGCAGCTATGTGCGCGTCCCCGGCAGCTGGATCGACAACAAAGATCTATGAAGTCACACCGCCCCCACTTTCCCGGCGCCGACCGCGCCCAGCGCGGCGTGACGCTGATCGAGGCCCTGGTTGCGCTGTTGGTGATGTCCTTCGGCATGGTGGCGCTGGTGGGCCTGCTGAGCAATCTCCGGCAGAGCGGCGACCTCGCCAAGCAGCGCAGCGAAGCCATGCGGATCGCGCAGGCGGAAATGGAAACACTGCGCTCCTTTGCCGTACTGAAGAAGGCCGGCGGGGAGGACGCTTCCGTCAAGTCCTATGAAGACGACCTCATCGACGATGCGCGCACGGAGCCTGGCGAGAACACCAACACGTCATTCGTCGTCAATCGCGTGGTCGCTCCGCTGATTTCGGGCGTCGAACTCGCGGCGGGCGAGTTCGAGCCGCAGACCATCCGCGGGCAGACGGTGAAGGTGACGGTGAGCTGGAACGACCGCACCGGCGCCGCACAGTCGATCACGCTGGACAGCATCATCGCCCGCACCGACCCGGCCTACTCCCTGGCGCTGGGCGTCACGCCGCCGACGCAGGGCGTCCGCACGCCAGCGGGCCGCAACCCGGCCGTGCCGCCCGCCGCGAAGGACCTCGGCAACGGCTCCAGCGCATTCCGCCCCGGAGGCGGCAGCACGACGGTCTGGGTCATCAACAACTTCACCGGCGTGGTCACGGGACGTTGCGATGTGCCGGTCGGGACGGCTGTTTCGTCGCTGGTCGCCAGCGACGTCGACTCGTGCCGCAACAACACCATCGGCTACCTGGTGAGCGGCACCATCCGCTTCTCCAGCAGCAGCACGCCCCGGCCCGAGGCCCCGGACGGCACGGCGCGCCCTCTGTCCATCTACATCAACCTGATTCCCAGCGAATACAAGGAGGTTGTCGGCGGGGAGGAGCGGCTGATGGGGGGGCGCGACTACCCCATCACGCCAAATCACGTCTGCTTCAACGACGCGCCCTCGGCCACGCCGTCGACGCAAACCCTCGTCGACTACTACTGCATCGTCTACCCCAATACCCAGACGCCGCGGAACTGGTGGGGCCAGGTCTATGTGACCGGACTGGACCTCGGTTCGTCCGCGTCGCAGTTCAAGGTGTGCCGCTACAGCGCCGACTACAACGGCAACGGCTATGTCTACGCCACGACCACGACGCTGCCGTATTTCCGCATCGACAACGAGGAGCATCCGGAGACCTACCGGGGCGTCAGCTATTCGCTGAGCCGCCAGAACTTCCTCGTCGTCCGCGGGGACGTCGGCTGCCCTGCGCGCGCGGAGGCCACCGACCTCTTCGTCAACTACGCGACCTACGAGATGCCGCTGCCGCCGATCTCGCCATAGCCTGCCATCGGGGCTGGCTAGACTCGGCACATGCCCGTTCCCGATGTCTCTGATGCGCTGCGCCGCGCGCTGCTGCTTGCCGAGCAGGCCGTTGGCCTGACCGACCCCAACCCCCGTGTCGGCTGCGTCATCCTGGCCGCCGACGGCGCCGAACTCGGCGCCGGCCACACCCAGGCCGCCGGACAGGCCCATGCCGAAATCATGGCGCTGCGCGATGCCGCGGCGCGCGGCCACGACGTGCGCGGTGCGACGGCAGTCGTCACGCTGGAGCCCTGCTCCCACCATGGCCGCACGCCGCCCTGTTGCGATGCGCTGGTCGCCGCCGGCATCGCGCGCGTCGTCGTCGCCATCGAAGATCCCAATCCCGAGGTCGCCGGGCGCGGTCTGGCGCGCCTGCGGGCAGCCGGCATGGCCGTCGAACTGGCCGAGCCGCCCATCGGCGACGCCGCGCGGGAGCTCAACATCGGCTTCTTCTCCCGCATGCAGCGCGGCCGTCCCTTCGTCAGGTTGAAGTCGGCGATCTCGCTGGACGGACGCACCGCCCTGCCCGACGGCCGCAGCCAGTGGATCACCGGCGAGGCCGCGCGCACCGACGGCCATGCCTGGCGCAAGCGCGCCGGTGCCGTGCTGACGGGCATCGGCACCGTGCTGGCCGACGACCCGCGGCTGGATGTGCGCCTCGTGCCGACGGCGCGGCAACCGCTGCGCATCGTTCTCGACCCCCAGGGACGACTGCCGGCAGACGCCCGCATCCTGCAGCCGCCCGGCGAAGCCCGCGTCGTCGGCCCCGGCCGCGCCGACCTGCACGCGCTGATGGCCGAGCTCGGCGCACAAGGCATCAATGAGCTGCATGTGGAAGCCGGGCCCACGTTGTCCGGCGCCTTCATCGACGCCGGCCTCGTCGATGAACTGCTCATCTACCAGTCGCCGATGCTGGTCGGCGAAGGCCGTCCGCTGGCCGCACTGCGTCCATTGGCGAGCCTGGGTCATGCACGCCGCTGGCGGCTGGTGGACGTCGTACCGGTCGGCCCGGATCTACGCCTGCGGTTGCGTCCGGCCTAGAGTCCCGCATCGACCCGAGACTAGGGTCGCCACCTACAATCACCGGCTATGCCCATCTCCCCCATTCCCGAGCTGGTGGCCGAGCTGGCCGCGGGCCGCATGGTCATCCTCGTCGACGAGGAAGACCGCGAGAACGAAGGCGATCTCGTGCTGGCGGCCGACCTGGTCACGCCGGAGGCGATCAACTTCATGGCCAAGCACGGCCGCGGCCTGATCTGCCTGACGCTGCCTCGCGAGCATTGCGAGCGCCTGAACCTGCCGCCGATGACGCGCCGCAACGGCACCCAGCACGGCACCGCCTTCACCGTCTCCATCGAGGCCGCCACCGGCGTCACGACCGGCATCTCCGCCGCCGACCGCGCCCGCACCGTGCAGGCCGCCGTCGCCGCCGATGCCAAGGCCAGCGACCTCGTGCAGCCCGGCCACGTCTTCCCGCTGCAGGCTCATGACGGCGGCGTGCTGATGCGCGCCGGCCACACGGAGGCCGGCTGCGACCTGGCCCGCATGGCCGGCCTGTCGGCCACGTCGGTGATCTGCGAGATCATGAAGGACGATGGCACGATGGCCCGCCTGCCGGACCTGGAAGTCTTCGCGGCCGAGCATGGCCTGAAGATCGGCACCATCGCCGACCTCATCGAGTACCGCAGCCGCCACGAGAGCCTGGTCGACCGCGTCGCCGAGCGCCGGCTGACGACGGCCCAGGGCGAGTTCAGCTGCCAGGTCTTCACCGACCGCACCGGCGGCACCCACCTCGCACTCACCCATGGCGCCTGGGCCGCCAGTGACGAGGTTCTCGTGCGCGTGCACGAACCCTTGTCCGTCATGGATCTGCTGGAATCCGGCTCCTGCGGCCACTCCTGGGGCCTGCCCGCCGCGCTGACGGCGGTGAAGGCCAGCCCGGCCGGCGTCGTCGTGCTGCTGAACTGCGGCGAGGACGCCGCGGGCGTGCTGGCCCGCGCGCGTGATGAAAAGCCCGCCGCACCCGTGAAGAGCGCGATGGACCTGCGCACCTACGGCGTCGGCGCGCAGATCCTGAAGTCCCTCGGCGTGCACCGCATGCGCCTGCTCGGCAGCCCGCGCCGCATGCCCAGCATGACCGGCTACGGCCTCGAAGTGACGGGCTTCGTCGCCTCTCCCAACTGCTGAAAGGCCCGCAATGCAAGATTCCTCACCAGGCCTGCCCAGCTTCGAGGGCGCCCTCGACGGCAGCGACCTCACCATCGCCATCGTGCAGGCGCGCTTCAACGACACCATCACGTCGTCGCTGGCCAGCGCCTGCCTGGCCGAGCTGTCGGTGCTGGGTGTGCCGACCGAGGCCATCCGCCACATCACCGTGCCCGGCGCGCTGGAGGTGCCGCTGGCCCTGCAGGTGCTGGCCGAAAGCGGTGACTACGACGCGCTGATCGCGCTGGGCTGCATCATCCGCGGCGAGACCTACCACTTCGAGCTGGTCGCCAACGAGAGCGGCTCCGCCGTGACCCGCGTCGGTCTGGACCACGGCATCCCGATCGCCAATGCGATCCTGACCGTCGAGAACGAAGCCCAGGCCTGGGCCCGCGCCGAGCCCAAGGGCCGCGACGCCGCGCGCGTTGCCGTCGAGATGGCCAATCTGCTGAAAGAGATCGAGTGAACGCACCCCAGAAGACCGCCGCAGGCAACGCGACCAAAGCGGCCAACAAACCTGCCGGCAAGAAGCCCCCCGTCAAGTCCGCCCGCCGCCGTTCGCGCGAAGCCGCGCTGCAGGGCCTCTACCAGTGGCTGCTGACCGGCGAGGACATCGGCGCCATCATCGCGCTGGGCCGCGAGCAGGAAGGCTATGCCAAGCTGGACCTGAAGCACTACGAGGCGCTGCTGGGCGGCTGCGTGCATGAGGCCGCCGACCTCGACGCCATCCTCGCCCGCCACGTCGACCGCAAGACGACCGAGCTGTCGCCCATCGAGCACGGCATCCTGATGATCGGCGCCTACGAGCTCAAGCACTGCCTGGACATCCCCTACAAGGTCGCCATCAACGAAGCGGTCGAGCTGGCCAAGTCCTTCGGTGGCACCGACGGCCACAAATACGTCAACGGCGTGCTGGACCGTGCGGCCGTGGACCTGCGTCCCCTTGAGGTCACCGCGAAACGTTGACGACAAGCTGATGAAGCTGGCTGCGCGGCTTGACCGGATCGAGCCCTTCTATGTGATGGAACTGGCCAAGGCCGCGGCGCAGGTCGCGGCCGGGCCGCTGTGCGATCCGGCCCAGGGTGGCCGGCGCATGATCCGCCTCAATGTCGGCGAGCCCGACTTCGGCGCCGCGCCGGCCGTGCGCGAGGCCGTCACGCGCATCGCCCACGGCCCCACGCCCTACACCGACGCACTGGGCCTGCCCGAACTGCGCGCGGCCATCTCGGCCTGGTACGCGCAGCGCTACGGCCTGGCCATTGCACCGGAGCGCATCGCCATCACGGCCGGCGCGTCGGCCGGCCTTCAGCTCGCCTGCCTCGCCCTCTTCGAGCGTGGCGACGAGGTGCTGATGCCCGACCCCTGCTACCCCTGCAATCGCCACTTCGTGACGGCGGCGGACGCGACGCCGCGGCTGCTGCCGACCGGCGCGGCCGAGCGCTTCCAGCTCGGTGCGCAACAGGTGCGCGACGCGTGGACGCCGGCCACCCGCGGTGTGCTGCTGGCCTCCCCCAGCAACCCGACCGGCACGTCTATCGCGCCCGAGGTGCTGGCCGACATCCATGGCTTCGTTCGCCAGCGCGGCGGCGTCACCGTCGTCGACGAGATCTACCTGCCGCTGAGCTTCGAGGAGCACTTCAGCCACACGGCCATCGCGCTGGGCGACGACGTCGTCTCGGTCAACAGCTTCTCCAAATACTTCGGCATGACCGGCTGGCGGCTGGGCTGGCTGGTGCTGCCGCCGGCCCAAACTTCCGATCTATTGCCCGCCATCGAGCGGCTCGCGCAGAACCTGTACATCTGCCCGTCGACGCTGGCGCAGATCGCCGCGCTGGAGGCCTTCCGGCCCGAGTCCATCGCCGAGTTCGAGCGCCGCCGCAGCGTGTTGAAGGAGCGCCGCGACTACGTCGTCACCGCGCTGAACGAACTGGGCCTGAGCGTGCCCGTCACGCCGGACGGTGCCTTCTACGCCTGGATGGACATCAGCCGCCACCACGCCGACAGCTGGACCTTCGCGCATGAGCTGCTGCAGAGCGCCCAGGTCGCGCTGACGCCCGGCCGCGACTTCGGCGCCACCGACCCGCAGCGCTGGATGCGGCTGTCGTTCGCGTCATCGATGGAAGACCTTGAAGAAGCCATGCACCGACTGCGCGGGGTGCTCGCGTGAGCCACTTCCAATTCCCCGTCCGGGTGTACTGGGAAGACACCGACGCCGGCGGCATCGTCTTCTACGCCAACTACCTGAAGTTCTTCGAGCGCGCCCGCACCGAGTGGCTACGCGCAGCCGGCGTCGAGCAGCATGCGCTGCGCGAAGAGACCGGCATCATCTTCGTCGTCGCGTCGACCTCGCTGCGCTACCTCGCACCCGCGAAGCTGGACGACCTGCTGACCATCACCGTCGACCCCGAGCCCGCCGGCCGCGCCAGCCTCGTCGTGCGCCAACGTGCGCTGCGTGGCGACACACTGCTGGCCGAGGGCGAGATCCGCATCGGCTGCGTGCGTGCGCAAGACCTGAAACCCCAACGCCTCCCTGACGCTGTCGTTGCAGCGATCGCCCCATGAACCAAGACCTCTCCATCGTCTCCCTGATCCTGCACGCCAGCTTCGCGGTGCAGCTTGTCATCGCCGGCCTGTTGCTCGTGTCGCTGGCGAGCTGGAGCGTCATCTTCGGCAAGCTCATCGGCCTGGGCCAGATCAAGCGCCGCAACGACGCCTTCGAGGCCGAGTTCTGGAGCGGCAAGAACCTCAACGACCTCTTCCAGGCCGTCGGCAACCGCAAGGACGGCGCGCCTTTGGAGCGCATCTTCGCGTCCGGCATGCGCGAGTTCCTGAAACTGCGCGAGAAGCGCGTGACCGACTCTGGCGCGCTGCTGGACGCGGCCCGCCGCGCGATGCGCGCCAGCTTCCAGCGCGAGCTGGACGCGATGGAGCACAACCTGTCCTTCCTCGCGTCGGTCGGTTCGGTGTCGCCCTACGTAGGCCTGTTCGGCACCATCTGGGGCATCATGCACGCTTTCGTCGGCCTGTCGAATCTGCAGCAAGTGACGCTGGCCACGGTGGCACCCGGCATCGCCGAAGCATTGGTGGCCACGGCCATCGGCCTGTTCGCGGCCATCCCGGCCGTGCTGGCCTACAACCGCTTCGCGCGCCAGATCGACCGCAGCGCGATCACGCTGGAGACCTTCATCGAGGAGTTCTCCAACATCCTGCAGCGCAACTCCACGCAGGGCCATTGATATGGCTGCCGTCTCCGCCCGTGGCGGCCGCCGGCGCCGCACGATGAACGAGATCAACATGGTCCCGTTCATCGACGTGATGCTGGTGCTGCTCATCATCTTCATGGTCAGTGCGCCGCTGATCACCACCGGTCTCGTCGACCTGCCCAGCGTAGGCAAGAGCCGCCAGCAGCCCGAGCACGTCATCCAGGTCATCGTCGGCACCGACGAGCGGCTGAAGATCAAGGTCGACCAGCTCGACGCCGAGTCCATCCCCGTCAACCGCCTCGCCGAGCGCGTCAAGAAGGCGCAGGGCTCGGACGCGACCAGCCCGGTCGTCATCTCCGCCGACAAGAACGTCAAGTACGAGGCCGTCGTACAGGTCATGGACACGCTGCAGCGCGCCGGCATCCAGCGTGTGGGTTTGGCCGTGAAGAGCGGGGCCTCGTCCAAGTGACATGACTGCAGCGACGCTACGTCCCCCCGAGGCGGCCGGCATCGGCCGCGGCATGGTTTTTGCGCTCATCGCGCATGGCCTGCTGCTGCTCGCGCTGACCTGGGGCCTGAACTGGCACAGCGACTCGTCGCCGGCCTTCGAGGCGGAGCTGTGGTCGTCCATTCCCCAAGTCGCCGCGCCACGCGAGGAAGCGCCGCCGGAGCCTGAACCCGAAGCCCCCAAGCCCGACACACGCGCCCAGCAGCGCGCCGCCGAGGAAGCCGCCGCCGAGCAGCAACGCGAGGCCGAGATCGCCATCGCCAAGGAGAAGAAGCGCAAGGAAGAGAAGGCCCGCGAAGAGCAGGCCAAGCTCGAACGCGAGAAGGCCGTGAAGGAAAAGGAAGCCAAGGAGAAAGCGGCCAAGGACAAGGCGGAAAAGGCCGAACAGGATCGCAAGAAGCTCAAGGACGAGAAGGCCGCCAAAGACGCCAAGGAGGCGAAGCAAGCCAAGGATGCCGAGGCCAGGCGCGAAGCCTTGCGTCAAGAAAACCTGCGCCGTATCCAAGGCATGGCCGGCGGCACGCCCAATTCCAACGGCAATGCTGCGCAGAACTCGGCGCCCTCCGCCGGCTGGGCTGGACGAGTCAAGGGCCGCATCAAGCCGCTGATCATCTATTCCGATGACGGCACGTCCAACCCGACCATCACCGTGCAGCTGACGCTGGGGCCGGACGGCCGCATCCTCGGCACCAAGATTCAGAAGGCCAGCGGCGACAACGAATGGGACCGTGCCGTGCTGCGCGCCATCGAAAAGGCCGAGATGCTGCCGCGTGACGTCGACGGCCGCGTGCCGCCGGTGGTCGAACTCAAGTTCTTCCCACGCGAATGAAGCGGTCCACCGACCAGCGCCCCGCGCCCCACAGCGCGATGACGACGGCCAGCACGCCCCACAGGATGTGCTGAGCCTCGCCGGCAGGCGACAGGTCCTCGGCGGGCAGCGACAGCGCCGCCATCAGGTTCACGACGAACAGGCCCGCGCCGGCAAAGCGCCCGGCCAGGCCCAGCACCAGCAGCACCGGAATCGCCAGCTCGCCGGCCGTGCCCATGTAGGCGGCGAGCGCCGGCGGCAGCAGCGGCACCTGGTAGTAGTCGTTGAACAGCGCCAGCGTCGACGACCAGTCGCGCAGCTTGACCAGCCCCGAGAAGAAGAAGACCTTGGCGACGTAGAGCCGCGCCGCCAGCAGCGCCAGCGACTGCAGATGGCCGACCAGCGTGCCCAGCGGCGCCGGCAGCCGCGTGGGCTGCAGGCCCGGGTCGGTGAAGGCGCGCAGCGCGGTGGTGACGAGTGCTTTCATGATGGTGTCGCGGTCCGGTTCGGTGGTTCAGCCCTGACCCCTTGCAGCCAGGCGTTCTGCAGCGCCGCTTGCAGCCAGGCGCCGAAGTCGAAGTCGGGTTCGAGCGCCAAACCTTTCACCAGGGCCTCGGCAAGATTCACTTCATCGAGCAGGGCCCGCACGAACGCGGCGCTGGCCGGCGACACCGCCAGCGACGCGGCCCGCCAGCCCGCGCGCCAGACGAGCACCGGGCCATCACGCTGCGCGAGCAGTGCGACGCCGGGGCGCAACTGCAGCCACAGCTGCTCGGGCGGCGTCGTGCCCAGCAAGGCCAGCGAATCGGCATCCAGCGTCGCATCGGCCGCACGTTCGGCCTGGTGCGAGGCCCAGTCCAGCCGTGCCAGGTCGGGCAGGCCGGAGTCCTCGCCGGCGCGTTCGATGAGAAAGCCCGCGAGCGCCCCGCCCCACTGCGCGAGGTCACCGCTCTCGGGCGGATGCGCGCGCCAGAAGGTCCAGGCCAGCGACGCGAACTCGTCCTCGCCCAGCGCATCGCGCAGGCGCGTGAAGGGCACGGCCAGCGCCTGGGCGGCGAGTGCGCCCTGGTTGGCGCGGTAAGCCGCCAGGCCGCGCTCGGCACCGGTCAGCCCGGCCGGGGCGTCGCCGCGGCCCAACAGCGCGTCGACAAAGGCCTGCTGCTGTTCCTTCATGCGTGCAGCGCCCTCGCCCGCTGCGCTTCGGCCAGCAGCACGTCGAGCTCGGGCACATCTGTGTCCCATTCGATCAGCGTGGGCGTCGGCCCGAAGCGCTTGACGGCATGTTCGTAGACCTGCCAGACCTCGTCGCGCACGCGGCTGCCGTGGTCGTCGATGACGAGGCCGTCGTCGCGCTCGCAGTGGCCGGCCAGGTGGATCTCGCCGACGCTGCCGGGGCGGATGGCGTCGACCCAGCGCAGGGCGGCGCGCGCAGCGGCGTCCGGCGCATGTCCGTCGTTGCGCGCGTTGACGAAGAGGTTGTTGACGTCCAGCAGCAGGCCGCAGCCCGTGCGTTGCGTCAGCGCGTTGAAGAACTCGGGCTCGGCCAGCGTGTCGCCGGCCCAGCCCACATAGGCGCTGATGTTCTCCACCAGCATGGGCCGGGCGAGGCGCTGCTGCACCTGCTCGACGTGGGCGGCCATCAGCGCAAGCGATTCGTCGGTGAACGGAATGGGCAGCAGGTCCGCCGCATGCAGGCCCGAGCCCGTGCGCGCAAAACAGGCATGGTCGGACACCCAGCGCGGCTGCGCGCGCTCGACGAGCCGTGCCAGGCGCTCCAGGTGCTGTTCGTCCAGCCCGGCGGCCGAGCCCAGCGCCAGCCCGACGCCGTGCAGGCTGAGCTCATAGGCCTCGCGGCCTGCTTCCAGCACGGCCAGCGTGATGCCGCCGTCGGCGAAGAAGTTCTCGGAGTGGACTTCGACGAAGTCCAGCGGCGGCCGCCGGGCCAGCAATTCTTCGTAATGGCGATGGCGCCAGCCGATGCCGACGCAAGCGTCCCGGTTTGGCGCCATCACGCGCTCACTTCTTGGCCGGGGCCTTGGTCGAGCCGCCTTCCTTCTCGCAGCTGCCCTTGGCGACGTACTTCCATTCGTCGGGTGCCTTGTCGGTCTTGGCCTGGCCTGCGCAGGAGTGGCTGCCGCTGGCGGAGGCGCAGTCGTTCTGGCCGGCCTTGGCGATGCCGTAGCACTTTTCCTTGGCGGCATCGGCGGCCTGCGCCTGGGCGACGAGGCCCAGCGACAGTGCGGCAGCGAGGGCGGAGGACACGAGGGCTTGAGGGTTCTTCATGGACAGATCTCCAACAGGTTGGGGGGAAAAGCGGCCGGATGATGCGGCGGCGAAACCGAAGTCGCAAGACGCTGCCGAATCCTTACACTGCGCGCCGCTCTCCGTTCAGCCATGACCGCCTCACCGGACTTCTGCCGCCAGATCGAAACCCTGCGCCCCGTGCTGTTGAAGTACGCCCGGCTGCAGCTGCGCAACCCCGCCTGGGCCGAGGACGCCGTGTCCGACTGCGTGCTGGCCGCGCTGGAAAAGCCCCAGTCCTTCGCCGGCGCGAGCCAACTCAAGACCTGGCTCATCGGCATCCTCAAGCACAAGCTGATCGACCAGATCCGCAAGAACAGCCGCGAGATGTCGACGACGGCCAGCACGGACGATGGCGAGGACCTCGACGATCTGCTGTTCGCCGCCGACGGCCACTGGCGCGAGCGCCAGCACGACTGGGGCAACCCGGAGGACGCGCTGCGCCAGCTGGACTTCATGAAGGTGCTGGAGGCCTGCGTCGACAAGCTGCCGGGCCAGCAGGGGCGGCTCTTCATGATGCGCGAATGGCTGGAGCTGGAATCCGACGAGATCTGTAAGGAGCTGGCGATCACGCCGACCAATCTGTGGGTCATGCTGCACCGGGCCCGGCTGAGGCTGAAGGAGTGCCTGCAGGCCGGCTGGTTCGGCGCGAAGACCGGAGCTGCGATTTGATCAAGCTGAAGATCACCTGCCGCGAGGCCACCGACATCACGCTGAAGGCCGAGGACCGGCGCATGCCGCTGACCGAGCGGCTGTCGCTGCGGCTGCACCATCGCATCTGCGGAAACTGCCGCCGCTTCTACCGCCAGGTGGAGCTGATGCGCCTGGCCAGCGCGCGCTGGCGCAGGTACACCGAAGAGGACTGACTCAGCTCGTCGGCGCGCCTTCGTCCGGCGCAACCGCGACGGTGTCGGGCGCCAGCGCCACGGCGAGCGCCAGCCGGATCGCGTCGACCTGGGCCGCCAACCCCATGCTGGGCACCGAGGGCTGGGCCCGCGCGGCCTGCTCGGGCAGCGCCGGCAGGTGGATGAAGCCGCTCCTCACGCCCTGCCCCGCCAGCCGGTGCTGCAGCTCGAAGAAGACCTGGTTGCAGACAAAGGCCCCGGCACTCAGCGACAGCCCGGCCGGATGGCCCGCCGCCCGCAGCGCATCACGCATGGCCTTGACGGGCAGCGTCGAGAAATAGCCCGCCGGCGCGCCGGCAAGCACTGGCACGTCGAGCGGTCGCTCGCCGGCGTTGTCGGGGATGCGCGCGTCGACCAGGTTGACGGCGATGCGTTCGATGGAGATCTCGCTGCGGCCGCTGGCCTGGCCCAGCGCGACGACGAGAGCCGGCCGGAATTCGGCCAGCGCCCGCCCCAGTACGCGCGGCGCGCCGTCGAAGCTCACGGGCAGGCGGCATGCCTGCACGATGGCGGAGGCTACGCGCTGGCCGTGCAGCGCGCGCGCCACCTCCCAGGACGGGTTGACGCACTCGCCGCCAAAGGGCTCGAAGCCGGTGAGGAGGATGTTCATGGGCCGGCATTGTCGGATTGCCGCCGAAGCGTGGCGCTTTTGGCCCTAGCAGCGGCGGCAGCGGCCTCCATAATCAGCCGCCATGACCGACCCGTCCGAGCCACTGCCCTGGTCCCATGGCGACGCCGAGGCCAATGCCGGCCCGCCCGCGGGCTTCCTGTGGCCCACGCCGCCCTACGCCGCCTACCCCCAGCCCGAAGTGCAGAAGGCGCCCGAGGCCTGCGAGATCCTGGGCCTGAACAACAGCCGCAGCATCGGCCAGTTGCTGGAGCTGGATGCCGGCGAGCGCGTCGTGCGCATCAACGTGCCGCCGGCGCGCAACAGCATGCCGTTGAAGTTCAGCCAGTTCCGCGCCGTGAAGCTGATGCGGGCCCTCGCCGTGCCATCGCGAGACGCGGGCGATGCGAGCGCGCCGCTGAGCGTCGACCAGCGCCCCCGCAGCGACTTCCGCATCGTCTTCCAGGGCGGCGACGAACTCAAGGGCGTGACCATCGGCCACCAGCACGACAAGCTCGGGCTCTTCCTGTTCCCGCCGCTGTCCGAGAGCGACGACTCGGTGCGCCGCGTCTTCATCCCGCGCGAGGTGCTGGCGCATTTCGAGGTCGGCGAGCGCATCGGCGACCTGCTGCTGAAGGACCATCTCGTCACGCAGGAACAGCTCTCCGCAGCGGCCATCGAGCAGACCGGGCTGCGCCAGAAGCGCGTCGGCGACATCCTCGTCGAGCAGCAGATCGTGACCGCCGAACAGCTGCTGCAGGCCATCGACCAGCAGGCGCGCATGCCCATGGTGCGCATCGGCGAGGCGCTGCTGGCGCTGGACCTCATCACCCCCGAGCAACTGGAGCAGGCCCTGGCCCAGCAGCGCGACGACCGCTCCGTGCCGCTGGGCGAGCTGCTGGTGCGCAAGGGCGTCATCAGCCGCGCGCAGCTGCAGTCGGCACTGGCGCGCAAGATGGGCTACCCGGTCGTCGATGTGGAGCATTTCGCCGTCGAACCCGACGCGGTGCGCAAGCTGCCCTATGCCGTCGCCAAGCGGCTGGAAGTGCTGCCGCTGGTGCTGCGCGACGGCCGCCTCGTCGTCGCGATGGAAGACCCGACGCGGCGCGACGCGCTCGACGAGGTCGAGTTCATCACCCAGCTCAAGGTCGTGCCGACGCTGGGCAAGCTGGGCACGCTGCAGTTCGCCATTCCCGCGACCTTCGACCGTTTCGGCAGCGAGGCCGTCTCGCGCAGTTACGGCGACACGCTGCCCGACTTCACGCCCGACTTCACGCAGGAGAGCTCCAACAAGCTCATCGAGAGCCTGGAGCGTGATAGCAGCGAACGCTCGGCCAAGGAAGACGAGTCGCCGATCGAGCAGAGCGACAACAGCCTCGTGCGCCTCATCAACACGATGATCATCGAGGCGCACGCCCAGGGCGTGTCCGACATCCACATCGAGACCTACCCGGGCCGCCAGAAACTCAAGATCCGCTTCCGCCGCGACGGCGTACTGCAGCCCTATCTGGAGCTGCCGCACACCTACCGCAACGCGATGATCGCGCGCGTCAAGATCATGTGCGACCTCGACATCTCCGAGCGCCGCAAGCCGCAGGACGGCAAGATCAACTTCGCGCGCTTCTCGTCCCAGCACCGGCTGGAACTGCGCGTCGCCACCATCCCGACCAACAACGGGCTGGAGGATGTCGTCATGCGCATCCTGGCCAGCAGCCGGCCCATGCCGCTGGACCGCATCGGCCTCACGCCGGCCAACCTCGACGCGCTGAAGACCGCCGTCGCCCGCCCCTATGGCATGGTGCTGTGCGTCGGCCCCACGGGTTCGGGCAAGACGACGACGCTGCACTCGGCCCTTGCCCACATCAACACGACGGAACGCAAGATCTGGACGGCCGAGGACCCCATCGAGATCACCCAGGCCGGGCTGCGCCAGGTGCAGGTGAACCCGCGCATCGACTGGACCTTCGCCAAGGCGCTGCGTGCCTTCCTGCGCGCCGACCCCGACGTCATCATGGTCGGCGAGATCCGCGACCAGGAGACGGCCGAGATCGCCATCGAGGCCTCGCTGACGGGCCACCTCGTGCTGTCCACGCTGCACACCAACAGCGCGTCCGAGACCATCACGCGGCTGCTGGACATGGGCATGGACCCGTTCAACTTCGCCGACTCGCTGCTGGCCGTGCTGGCCCAGCGCCTCGTGCGGCGCAGTTGCCCGGCCTGCCAGACGAGCGAGCCCATGACCGAGGCGGAACTCGGCGAGATGCTGGATGACTACCTGCACGTCTTCCCCGCCGACTCACGGCCGGAGCGCGCCGTGCTGGCGGCCGACTGGGCCCGCCAGCACGGCAGGAACGGCCGGCTGATGAAGTTCCACAGTCCCGGCTGCCTGGCATGCGGCCAGAGCGGCTTCAAGGGCCGCACCGGCCTGCACGAGCTGCTGACCGTGTCCAAGAACGTGCGCCGCATGGTGCAGACCGGCGCCCGCGCCGAGGAGCTGTTCAACACCGCGCTGGCCGAGGGCATGCGTTCGCTGCGCCAGGACGGCATCGTCAAGGTGCTGCAAGGGCTGACCACCATCGCGGAAGTCCACGCAACGAGCAACGCATGACCGAAGAAACCGCCGCCGCACCCCGCCCCAAGCTGCGCCTCGGCGACGTCCTCGTCGAGCAGCAGCTGATCTCCGCCGAGCAGCTCACGCAGGCGCTGGAGCTGCAGCGCGCCACCGGCAAGAAGCTGGGCCGCATCCTCATCGAGGCCAACCTCATCACCGAGGAGGCGCTCGCCCATGTGCTGGCGCGCCAGCTGCGCGCGCCCTTCGTCAACCTGAAGACCTTCCCGCTGAAGACCGAGCTGGTACGGCTGCTGCCCGAGACGCCGGCGCGGCGCTTCCGCGCGCTGGTGCTGGAGGAACGCGGCGACACGCTGCTGGTGGCGATGGCCGACCCGCTGGACCTGTTCGGCTTCGACGAACTGGCCAAGATCCTGAAGCGGCGCCTGGCAATGGCGGTCGTCGCCGACAGCCAGCTCGCCGCCGTCTTCGACAAGCACTACCGCCGCAGCGACGAGATCACCGGCCTGGCCAAGGCGCTGGAGAAGGACATCGGCGACGCGGTGGACTTCGGCACGCTGCAGGCCAGCGTCGGCCAGGAAGGCGCACCGGTCGTGCGGCTGTTGCAGAGCGTGTTCGAGGACGCGACGCGCGCGGGTGCGTCCGACGTGCACATCGAGCCGCAGGAAGGCGAGCTGCTCATCCGCAACCGCGTCGATGGCATCCTGCAGACGCTGACCCAGGCCGACAAGCGCATCGCGCCGGCCCTGGCCCAGCGGCTGAAGCTGATGGCGGGCCTCGACATCTCCGAGAAGCGCCTGCCGCAGGACGGCCGCTTCACGCTGCGCCTGTCCGACCGCACGCTGGACGTGCGCCTGTCCACCATGCCCAGCCAGTACGGCGAGTCCGTCGTCATGCGCCTGCTGGGCCAGGGTTCGGCGCTGCGCCGGCTCGACCAGATCGGCATGCCCGACGACATGCTCAGGCGCTTCCGCGAACTGCTGGGGCGCGACTCGGGCATGATCCTCGTGACCGGCCCGACGGGCTCGGGCAAGACGTCCACGCTGTACGCCGCGCTGGCCGAGATCGATGCCGAGCAGCAGAAGATCATCACCGTAGAAGACCCGGTCGAGTACCGCCTGCCGGGCCTGACCCAGGTGCAGGTCAACGACAAGATCGAACTGGACTTCGCCCGCGTGCTGCGCGCCGCGCTGCGCCAGGACCCCGACGTCATCCTCGTCGGCGAGATGCGCGACGCCGAGACCGCCGAGATCGGCCTGCGCGCGGCCATCACGGGCCATCTGCTGCTCTCCACGCTGCACACCAAGGACACGGTGTCCACGCCCTTCCGGCTGCTGGACATGGGCGCCCCGCCCTTCATGGTCGCCACGTCGCTGCAAGCCGTGCTGGCGCAGCGGCTGCTGCGCGGCGTCTGCAAGCATTGCGCCGAGCCGCACCGCGCCACGCCGCAGGAGCAGGCCTGGATCGAGCAGGTCATGGCCCTGAACGGGGAGACCGAACCCGTGCAGAGCGTCAAGGGCCGCGGCTGCGCCGAGTGCAACGGCACCGGCACGCAGGGCCGGCGCGGCATCTACGAGATGCTGGAGCTGGACCCCGACATGGCGCTGGCCATCCAGCGCAGCGACGCGGGCGCCTTCCTCGCCGCGGCGCGCCGCGCGCTGAAGGGCAAGACGCTGGCCGACCGAAGCCTGGCGCTGGTGCGTGAAGGCAAGACCTCGCTCGCCGAAGCCGTGCGCATCAGCGTCGACGCCGAGTGAGTAACTTCGCCTTCAAAGGCCGCAACGGCCGCGGTGAACTCGTCGAAGGCATCGTCGATGCCGCCAGCAGCGATGCGGTCGCCGCCCAGCTGATGGCCGGCGGCGTCGTGCCGGTCAGCATCGAGCCGACCAGCGAGGCCGTCAGCGTCGCCAGTGGCGGCAACTGGCTGCAGGCGCTGCTGGCAAAACCCGTCACCCAGGAAGACGCGCTGACGCTGACGCGCCAGTTCTACACGCTGCAGAAGGCCGGCGTGCCCATCCTGCGCTCGCTGGCCGGGCTGGAGGCGTCCACCACCCACCCGGGCATCGTCAGCCTGCTGCAGGACGTGCGCGCCAGCCTCGACCAGGGCCGCGAGCTGGCCACGGCCTTTGCCCGCCACCCGGCCGTCTTCAGCCCGTTCTACGTGGCCATGACGCGTGTCGGCGAACTGACCGGCCGGCTGACCGAGGTCTTCCTGCGCCTGTCCCAGCACCTGGAGTTCGAGCTCGACATCCGCGCCCGCATCAAGCAGGCGCTGCGCTACCCCGTCATGGTGCTGATCGCGATGGCCATCGCGCTGGTCGTCATCAACCTCTTCGTGCTGCCCAAGTTCGCCGACGTCTTCGCGCACTTCAAGAGCGAGCTGCCGCTGATGACGCGCATCCTGCTGGGCTTCTCCGGCTGGACCGTCAAGTGGTGGCCGCTGGTGCTGGCCGTCGGCATCGGTGTCGTGCTGGCCTGGCGCAACTGGATCGCCACCAGCCACGGCCGCTACACCTGGGACCGCTTCAAGCTGCGCCTGCCCATCGCGGGCGACATCGTGCTGAAGGCGACGCTGGCCCGCTTCGCGCGCAGCTTCGCGCTGGCCAACAGCTCGGGCGTGCCCATCAGCCAGGCCATGACGGTCGTGGCACAGACCGTCGACAACGCCTACATCGGCGCCCGCATCGAGCAGATGCGCGACGGTGTCGAGCGCGGCGAGAGCATGTCGCGCTGCGCGACGGCCACCGGCGTGTTCACGCCCATCGTGCTGCAGATGATCGCGGTCGGCGAGGAGACCGGCGAGCTCGACACGCTGATGACCGAGATCGCGCAGATGTACGAGCGCGAGACCGACTACGCCATCAAGGGCCTGTCCGCGGCGATCGAGCCCATCCTGCTGGCCGTCATCGGCGCGCTGGTGCTGGTGCTGGCGCTGGGCGTCTTCCTGCCGCTGTGGAACCTCGGCCAGGCGGCCATGGGGCGCTGACGCAACACCTGGCCCGTGAAGCTTGCAACGGTCTGCAGACCCGTTTCGGCCGCTGCGCTACAACCCGTGCGCTTTTCACTGGCAGCCACACCGGGGCTGACGGATAGTCATGCCACCCCCCGGACGACAGCGCCCTGCGCAGGAAGGACTCCCCATGAACAAGTCTCAACAAGCTGGCTTCACCCTCATCGAGCTCGTGATGGTCATCGTCATCCTCGGCGTGCTGGCCGCGGTCGCCCTGCCCAAGTTCGTCAACGTCGACGACGACGCCAAGCAGGCGGCCGTCAACGGCGTGGCCGGCGCGCTGAGCTCCGCGTCGGCGATCAACTACGCCTCGCGCAAGGCCAATTCCAGCAAGGGCGTCGCCGTGACGACCTGCGTCGCCGTCGCCGGTGCGCTGCAGGGCGGCCTGCCCAGCGGCTATGTGATCACCGAGCCCGCCAGCGGCAGCCCGTTCGCCGTCGATGCGACCGTCACCGACTGCGTGTTGACCGCCAACGGCAAGACGGCCAACTTCACGGCCACCGGCATCTGATGCCCACGCCGCCGCGCACCCTGCGCGGCTTTACGCTGATCGAGCTCATCCTCGTCATCGTCATCACAGCCGCCCTGGCGGTGTTCGCCCTTCCCAAGGTGCTGGACACCACGCAGTGGCGGCTGCGTTCGTTTGGCGACGACCTGATGGCCCGCCACCAGGCCATGCTGCGCCTGGCGCTGCAGCAGCGCCGTCCCATCGTCGCCACCATCACCGGCACCGGTGTCGGCTGGGCCTATGCCAGCGGCGCCAGCCTTGGCAGCCTCGCCTGCCCGGCCACTGAATCGCCCTGCATCGCCGAAGGCGGCAGCCGCACCGTCACCTTCAACAGCGGCAACAGTGGCGGCACGGCCACCAGCACCGCCGCCAGCCTGACCGTCACGGTGGCCCATGGCAGCTACAGCCAGGCCTACAGCGTCCAGACGGACACGGGCCTGATCTACGCCCTTCCCTGAGCGCGCACAGCCCTGGGCTAGCATGAGGCGCATGCATCTCCCCCGCCGGGCCCAGGGCCTCACGCTGATCGAGCTGCTGATGTTCATCGTCGTCGTCGGCATTGCGCTGGCCGCGATGCTGCGCGTCTTCATCACCGCCACGACGGCCAGCGCCGATCCGATGATCCGCCGCCAGCAGCTGGCCATCGCCGAGTCGCTGCTGCGCGAGGTGCAGCTGATGCCGTTCACGTGGTGCGACCCGGACGATGCCAACGTCGAGTCGGCGACGTCGACCGCCAGCTGCAGCACCGTCGAGAACAGCGGCCCGGAAAGCGGCGAGACCCGCTATGGCCCGACCAACTACTTCGACAACGTCAACGACTACGCCGGCTTCTCGATGAGCGGCATCCGCGACCTCTCCAACACGGCCGTCGGCGGCCTGTCCGGCTATGCGGCCAGCGTGGCCGTGGCGGCCGTGGCACTGGACACTGTGGCGGCCTCCGAGGCATTGCAGATCACGGTGACCGTCGTCGGACCGGGCGACAGCCTCACCGCGTTGAAGAATCCGATCCGCCTGCAGGGCTGGCGTACCCGCTATGCACCCACGTCGCCCTACTGAAGCGGGCTTCACGCTGATCGAGGCGGTCATGGTGATCGCCATCACCGGTGTCGTCGTGGGGATGGTGGCCATCTTCATCGTGCCGTCCATCACCGCCTACTTCTCGGCCGGCACGCGCGCCCAGCTCGGCGACGAGGCGGACACGGCGCTGCGCCGCATGACGCGCGACCTCGCCGCCGCCCTGCCCAACAGCGTGCGCGTCACCGGCAACAGCGTGGAGCTGATCCCGGTCAGCGGCGCGGCGCGCTACGCCGTCGGCACCGAGGCCGGCGACCCGCTGCTGTTCGGCACGGCCGACACCAGCTTCGCCATCGTCGGCCCGGCGCTGCGGCTGGCGGGCGCCAACCAACGCCTGGCCTGGTACAACCTCGGCAACGGCGTGCCCGATGCCGATGCCTACACGCTGGCCAACGTCCGCGTCGCGTCCAACGCCGCCGGCAATGCCAGCAGCGTGACGATCTCCGGTGCCGTGCTGCCCAATTCGCTGCAGGCACCGCCCTACCGGGTCTACGCCATCGAGCAGCCGGTCAGCTACCGCTGCGACACGACGGCCGGCACGCTGACTCGCTACACCGGCTACGGCTTCGTCGCCACGCAGCCCGACCCGCCCGGCGGCGGCAGCGCCGCGGTGCTGGCGCGGCACGTGACGGGCTGCAGCTTCAGCTACAGCACGCCCACGATCACGGCCCGCTTTGCGCTGGTGACGCTGAGCCTGCAATTGGGCGCCACCAACGCCGGCGGCCTCGAGACCGTGACGCTGTATCACACCGTCCACGTCGACAACCTGCCCTAGTCATGAGAGATCGCGGCTTCACGATGATGTCGATGCTGTTCATCCTGGTGGCCCTGGCCGCGCTGGGCGCGGCGCTGGCATCGCTGAGCCAGCGCCAGCAGATGGGCTCGGCCGGCGAGCTGGCGGCGGCCAAGGCCTACCAGGCAGCGTTCGCTGGGCTGGAGCTGGGCAGCCAGCAGATCCTGCGTGCCTCGGGTCAACCGGCCTGCCCGTTCACGACGCGCTCCTTCACGCTGCCGGACCAGCTCGCCGACTTCACCGTCACGATCAGCTGCACGCGCACGCCCACCAGCGGCACCGTCAGCGACGATGGCCAGGCCATGGCCTTCTACACGCTGGTCTCGACGGCCTGCAACATCACGGCCGGCGGCACCTGCCCCAACACCGCGACAACCCAACCCACCTATGCCGAGCGGCAGCTGAGCCGGAGCCTGTCCAAATGAAACGCTGGCTGACCGCCTTCCTGGCCATCGCCGCCCTCGTCATGCCGGCGCTGGCCGGCGCCACGGCCTACACCTTCCCGACCAGCATGCCGGCCGGTTGCAGCGGCAGCAACGGCAGCTACACCTGCGCCGCCTTCAACCTCGGCTACAACGACACCATCACCATCGCCGGCACCAAGCCGGCCACGATCACCGTCAATGGCAACTTCCGCACCGACACCTCGCAGATCAACCAGGCGGGGGCAGCGAGCGACCTGAACCTCGTCGTCACCGGCACGTTGACGCTGGAATACCAGGCCAAGATCAAGGCCAACATCACCGCCGGCAGCGTCAACGACACCGGCGGTGCCGTCACCCTCACCGGCAACCTTGCCGCCAACGGCGGCAACATCCTGCTGGCCTACCAGACCTCGGTCACGGGCAATGTCTCGACCAGCGGGACGGGCACCATCACCGTCGGCCAGAGCGGCGTCGTGACGGGCAGCGTCAGCGCGGGCAGCGGCGCTGTCAACCTGAACTACCAGGGCCGCATCGACGGCAACCTGACGACCTCGGGCGCCATCACGACGGGCCAGTGGTCGGCCGTGGGCGGCAACATCACCGGCGGCGCGGGCAACGTCTCCGTCGGCTACGGCGCCACCGTCGCCGGAACCATCACCACCAGCAGCGGCACCATCGGCTTCGCGCAGAACGCCGTCGCCTCGTCCTGCGTCAAGTCCACGTCCAGCGCCAGCATCACGCTGGGCTACCAGAGCCAGGTCAACAGCGTCTGCTGCGGCGGCAGCTGCAGCAACAGCTGCGTCGTCAACAACAGCAGCTACCCGACGCCGGCGCTGTGCGCCAGCGCCACGCCGACGCTGGTCGCCGGCACGCGCTACAGCTTCGAGTCCTACGACGTGCCCGGCTCCTACATCCGGCACAGCGGCTTCCTCGGCTATATCGCGCCGGTGTCGACGAGCAGCAGCACGACGACGATGAATGACAGCACCTTCATCGCCCGCACCGGGGTGGCGAACCCGGCGTGCTGGTCGTTCGAGTCGGTGAACTACCCCGGCTACTACCTGCGCCACAACAACTTCATCCTCAAGCTCAACACCTACAGCGCAACCGCGCCCTACCCCGCCGACGCCACGTTCTGCCTGCGCAGCGGGCTCGCCAATGCGTCGGCGATCAGCTTCGAGGCATCGAACTCCATCTACCCGGGCTACTACCTGCAGCACAAGACCGATACCAGCATGATCCTGGCGACGACGGACGGCAGCGCCGCCGTCAACGGCCGCGCGACCTTCTACCCGCGCGCCGGCTGGGCGCCTGTGGTCGAGCACTACGAGCTGTCGACGCCGAGCACCGGCCTCGCCTGCCAGGCATCGACCGTGAAGGTCACCGCCTGCGCCGACGCCACGAGCCCGTGCACGAACCCCGTCACCAGTCTTGCCGGCCAGTCGGCGACGCTGTCGACGAGCGCCGGCACGCTGGGCTCGACGACCATCACATTCGATGCCAGCGGCAGCGCGACGACCACGCTGGCCCATGCATCGGCCAGCAACGGCGCCACGGTGACGGTCACGCTGTCCGGCGAAACCATGTCGGCCACCTCCGCTCGCCGCTGCTGCGCCGACGGCACGAGCTGCAGTGCCGCCAACAGCTGCAGCACCACGTTCAACACCGCGGGCTTCCTCATCGCGGCCGGTGCCAATGGCAACGCCGCCACCGTGCCGACGCAGACCGCCGGCACCTCGTCGGGCAGCTGGGTGCTGCGGGCCGTGAAGACGAACACGACGACCAAGGCCTGCGAAGCCGCGCTCAGCGGTTCGACGACCGTGAACTGGGGCGTGCAGTGCAACGACCCGGCGACCTGCTCCAGCGGCAACCGCATGACGCTGACCGGCAGCAGCGCCGTTGCAGTGGCCGGCAACGCCAACGGCAGCAGCAGCGCCAGCACCGCGGTGACCATGAGCTTCGACGCCAACGGCAACGCGCCCTTCAGCTTCAACTATGCGGATGTCGGCCGGGTCACGCTGCTGGCCAGCAAGGCCGCGGGCGGTTCGCTGCTGTCGGCCCTGAGCGGCAGCAGCAATGCCTTCGTCGTCAAGCCGGCGGGCTTCGTGCTGTCGGCCATCCGCTGCACGAACTACACGGCCGGCAACTGCGCCACCACGGCCATCGCCAACCCCGGCAACAACCCCGGCGCGGCCTCGGCCGCCGGCAGCGCCTTCATCCCGGCCGGCAAGCCGTTCTCGGCCACCGTGACGGCGGTGGACGCGAACGGCAACGCGACGCCGAACTACGGCCGCGAGACCACGCCCGAGGGCGTCACGCTGACCGCCGCGCTGGTGCAGCCGGCGGGCGGCAATGCGCCGGCCCTGACCAACCCGAGCGCATTCGGCAGTTTCAGCAACGGCGTCGCGACCGGTACCACCTTCGCCTGGCCCGAGGTCGGCATCGTCACGCTGACGCCCGCGGTAGGCGACGACAGCTACCTCGGCGCCGGCAATGTCACCGGCACGGCCAGCGGCAACGTCGGCCGCTTCATCCCGGCCGGCTTTGCCGCCGCCGCGGCCATTCCCAACGTCGTCCACCGCGTCGACCAGAGCTGCGCCGCGGCGTCCAGCTTCACCTACCTGGACGAGAACTTCAGCCTCGGCTTCACGCTGACGGCCCGCAACGCCAGCGGCGCCACGACGCAGAACCACACCGGCGCCTTCGCGCTGCTGGACCTGGGCACGGCGAGCAAGTTCAATCTCGCCGGCATCGCCGGCAGCACGATGTTCAAGACCACGAACAGCCGGCTGTCGCTGAACGCCAGCAGCGGCAACTGGAGCAGCGGCGTCGCCAGCGTCACGTTGAAGGCCGCGGCGCTGCGCACCGCCACGCCCGACGGCCCGTTCAGCGCCGACTTCGGCATCCTGCCCGTGGACCCCGACGGCGTGACGCTGCTGTCGCAGGATCTCGACACCGACGCGCCGGCCAACGGCGTCGACCGCGCCAAGGTGGGCACAATCCCTCTGCGCTTTGGCCGCCTGCGCCTCCAGAATGGCATCGGCGCGGCCAACCGGCCGCTCAACCTGCCGCTCGAAGCCCAGTACTGGTCCGGTACGGCCTACACCACCAACACCTTGGATTCCTGCACCCGCGTCAGCGCCACCAACCTCAGCTTCGGCAACCTGCGCAAGCTGAATGCCAGCGACGCCGCCATGGTGGGCAGCGCGGTGACGGTGGCCAGCGGCAAGGGCCTCGTCACGCTGGCCGCGCCCGCTGGCGGCCGCGTCGGCACGCTGGACGTGGCCCTCCTGCTCGACACCGCGACGCCACCCGTCGACGCCTCCTGCCTCAAGAGCCAGGCCGGCTGGACGGCCACCAAGGCCGCCACGGCCGGCGCCAGCCAGGCTGCGCTGCGTGGCCTCTGGTGCGGCGCCACCTTCAGCGACCCGAGCGCCCGCGCCACCTGGGGCCTCTACCGCGGCGCCGACGGCGTCGTCTACCAACGGGAGAACTACTAGATGCGCTGGCCCTGGTCTCCCCGCCGCAGCGGCCACCGCCTGCTGCTGCGTCGCGTCGGCAACCAGCACGCCTTCGTGCTGACCGATGGCGCTCCAGGCCACCATGCCGATGACAGACCCGCGCGCCTGCTGCGCTGGGGCCTGCTGCCGCAGGCAAGACCCGTCCCCGCCGGCGAGGCCGTCGCGCTGCTGGACCCGGCCGACTACCAGATCCTCAAGGTCGACACGCCCGCCGTGCCGCAGGAGGAGCTGAAGGCCGCCGCGCGCTGGCAGGTCAAGGAGCTGGTGGACGTGGACGTCGCCGAGCTGACGCTGGACGTCATGCACGTGGGTGGCGATGTGGAACGGCCGCAGCGGCAGCTCTTCGTCGTCGCGGCCCGCAACAGCGCCATCAAGGCGCTGACCGAAGGCGCGGCCGGCATCAGCGAGCAGGTCGGCATCGTCGACATCTGGGAGACGGCGTTGCGCAACCTGCTGAGCGCCCGGGCCCGTGCCGACGACCTCGCCGCCCGCGCCTGCGCCGCCGTGCACATCGACGATCAGCACTGCCTGCTGGTCGTCTGCGCCGGCGACGAGCTCTTCTACACGCGCCGGCTCGAAGGCGACCCCAAGCTGCTGGCCCGCGCCCGCGGCGAGCAGGAGGAGGCTCCTGCCGCTGACCTGCCGCTGGGCTTCGAGTACCAGCCCGGCGGCGCCTTCGACGGCGGCGCCGCGCAGGAGTCGCCGCTGGTCGTCGAGCTGCAGCGCTCCATCGATGTCTGGGAGCGCAGCTGGCCCGAGCTGCCGCTGGCCCGGCTCTACGTCGTCACCGCCGCCCATGGTGCCGAGGTGGCGACGCTGATCCAGCGCGAGCTGGGCCTGCGCACCATGGCGCTGGACCCGCTGGCCGCCTTCGCGCCCGATGCGCCGCCGCCCGAAGGCGATGCCGCTGCCGCGCTGGCCGGCTGCATCCCGCTGCTGGGCGCCGCGCTGCGCCACGAGACACGCAAACTCTGAAGCATGCTCCAGCCCCAACTTTCAACCCGGGACCCGCGCCGCTGATGGCCCAGCAAATCAACCTGCTCACGCCCATCCTGCTGGCACCCAAGCGCTATCTGTCGGCGCTGACGCTGCTGCAGGCCGCCGGGCTGCTGGTGCTGGCCAGCGTGGCCGCCGGCTTGTGGCTGCTGCACCGCGACCGCCAGGCCGAGGTCGCGCACCAGGCATCGATGGCGCGGTTCATGACCGAGCGCCAGGCCTTGCAGGTCGCTAACGCAGGCCTGCCGGCCCCCCAGGACGCACAGGCCCTGCAGCAGCAGCTGCAACCGCTGCTGGCCGGCAACGCCGAACGCCGCGCGCTGCTGCAGACCCTGGGCAGTGGCCAGGACCGCGAGGGCCGCCGCCATTCCGACCTGCTCGCGCTGGTGGCGCGCAGCCTGCCCGAATCGGCCTGGCTCAGCGAGCTGCGTCACTCGCCCGGCCGCGTCGAACTCGTCGGCGGCACGCTGGACACGGCCGTGCTGCGCCCCTGGCTGAGCCGGCTGGCCGCCCACCCGCTGCTGGCCGGCCAGGAACTGTCGGCGCTGCGGGTCGAGAAGCTGGGCGCGCAGGGCAGCGACGGCCCGGCGCTGCTGGAGCGCGGCGGCCCGGTCGCGCAGACGAGCCTGCCGGTCTGGGCTTTTCGCGTCGTCAGTGCGCCGGCCTCGGCGGCCAGTGCTGCCTCGGGAGCCACGCCATGAAGGCCCGCACGGCCATCGACGCGGCGCTGCTGCGCCGCCAGTTCGCGCCACTGCTCAAGACCTGGGACCGCTACGCGCGGCGCATCGACGCGCTGAGCCTGCGCGAGCGCGCCATCCTGTTCCTGTGCGTCGTCGCCGTCGTCGCGGCGCTGTTCGACCGGCTGGTGCTGACGCCGCAGGCCGAGCGCGCCCGACTGCGCGCCGAGCAGCAGGCCCGGCAGGCCACCGAGCTGGCCCAGCTGCGCGAGCAGTTCGTCGCGGCCAGCCGCAGTGCCGGGGCCCCCGACGGCGCATTGCGTGACCAGCTCGAAGGCGCCAGGGCCGAGCGCAACGCGCTGGACGCAGGCCTGAGCGAGGCCGGCTCGGTCGGCGGCGGCGAGGGCCTGTCCGTCGTGCTGCAGCGGCTGCTGGCCCGGCAACCAGGCCTGACGCTCGAGAAGCTGCAGCTGCTGGACGACAGGCCCGTCAGCCTTTCCGACGCCGCGTCCGCCCCGCAGGCCGCCCAACAGCCCGCCTCACAGGCGCTGGCCGGCATGCGCTGGCAGGGCGTCGAGCTGCGCGTCGTCGGCAGCTATCGCGACATGCAGCGCTATCTGCAGCTGCTCGAGCGCGAACTGCCCGGCCTGCGCTGGGGCGACATGCAGCTCAAGGCCGGCAGCGGCAACGAGCCGCCCCGGCTGCAGGCCCAGCTCTTCCTGCTGAAGGTGCAGCCATGAGAATCACGCACGCCCTGCTGTCGTTGGCGGCGCTGTCGGCGCTTTCGGCAGGTGCGCAAGACCTGACGCGCGACCCCACCACCCTGCCCGCCGCACTGCGCGCCGCCGTGGCCGCATCGGCGGCCTCCGCCGCCAGCGCCGAGGCCAGCGACAACGCCATACGCCAGGTCGTCTTCGCCGGCGGCCGCGCCTATGTCGTGCAGCGCGGCCGGCGCTACGCGGTCGGCGAGCAGCTCGACGGCGCCCGCATCGAGCGCATCACCGAACAGGCGGTCTGGCTGCGCGAGGCCGGCCAGGTCCGCCGCGAGCCGCTCTACGGCGGCGTCGAGAAACGCGTGCCGGCCCCTGCCACGGCAGCGTCCGGCGCCCACAAGAAATCCAAGGAGAAGCAGCCATGAAGGCCCCCGCCCCCCGCCGTCTCCTGCTGGTGAGCGCCGCCGTCGCGCTGCTGGCAGGCTGTGCCGACAAGCCGCTGCGCGTGGCCCAGCCCAGCCAGGCGCTGCGCGAGGAGCTGCAGGCCCAGCGCGCGCTGCCGCCTGCGCCGGCCGCTTCCGAACCGGCCGCCGCCCAGGCCCTGCCGGTGCCCGCCCCCGCCCCGGCGCTGCCGCCCGAGCCGCGCTTCGACCTCATCGTCAACGGCGCCCAGGCGCGCGACGTCTTCCTGTCCCTGGTCAGCGACACGCGCTACAGCATGATCGTCCACCCCGCCGTCGCGGGCACGCTGTCGGTCACGCTGAAGGGCGTCACGCTGCGCGAGTCGCTGGACGCCATCCGCGACGTCTACGGCTTCGACTACGCCATCGACGGCCGCCGCATCACCGTCTTCCCGCCGACGCTGCAGACGCGCGTGTTCACGATCAACGCGCTGGCCCTGCAGCGCACCGGCCGCAGCGAGGTGCGCGTCAGCTCCGGCGCCGCGCCGGCCAGCAGCCAGGCCAACAACACCGGCAGCACCCCCACGCCGGGCAGCACCACCACCTCGCAGCAGCAGGAGAGCAGCCAGCTCAGCACCAAGGTCGCCAACGACTTCTGGGCCGAGACGAGCACCGCGCTGCGCGCGCTGGTGGGCGGCGGCGAGGGCCGCACCGTCATCACCAGCCCGCAGACCGGCACCGTCGCCGTGCGCGCCATGCCCGAGGAGCTGCGCCACGTCGAGGCCTGGCTGAAGGCCACGCGCGTGGCCGTCGAGCGCCAGGTCATGCTGGAGGCCAAGATCGTCGAGGTCGAGCTGCGCGAGGGCTACCAGAGCGGCATCGACTGGTCGCGCATCGGCGACCGCGGCGCCATCGGCCAGACCAGCGTGAACCCGTCCATCCCGAGCGGTGTCAGCTCCATCATCAACCCGCTGGTCAGCAACACGCGCGGCCTGCCGACGCTGTCCAGCGGCACGCAAAGCCCGGCCTGGCAGGACCTCATCCCCCTGCCCTCGTCCGGCGGCGGCACCTTCGGCCTGGCGCTCGCGCGCGGCGGCTTCCAGGCGCTGCTGAGCTTCATCGAGAGCCACGGCGACACGCAGATCCTGTCCAGCCCGCGCATCGCGACGCTGAACAACCAGAAGGCCGTGCTCAAGGTCGGCACGGACGACTACTTCATCACCGGCATCAGCGGCAGCAACAGCGGCACCAACACGGGCAACACCGGCAACAACGGCACCACCAACCAGATCCCGACGCTGACGCTGACGCCCTTCTTCAGCGGCATCGCGCTGGACGTGACGCCGCAGATCGACGCGGCCGACACCATCACGCTGCACATCCATCCGTCGGTGTCCAACGTGACCGAGAAGGTCAAGCAGGTGGACCTCGGCGAGGTCGGCAACTTCCGGCTGCCGCTGGCCAGCGCCAGCGTCAACGAGACCGACACGGTCGTGCGCATCCCCGACGGCCACATCGTCGCCATCGGTGGCCTGATGCAGATGGAGGCCACGCGCCGCGGCTCCGGCCTGCCGGGCGCGGACAGCAACCCGCTGACGTCGATGCTGTTCGGCAACCGCGCCAACACGGGCCGCAAGCGCGAGCTCGTCGTGCTCATCAAGCCCAGCATCATCCGCAGCGCCGAGGACTGGGAACAGCACAACCGGCTCATCAGCGAATCGCTGAACGACACGGAGAGCCGCTCGCGGCGCGTGATCCGGCTGGATGGCGACGGCGCCCGGCCGAAGTGACCTGCCACCGCTAACGCTTGAACGCCACGGCGACGTCGCCGACTGACGCAGCGACGGGCCGACCACCGCGCCAAGCTGAGCGAAAGTTGACAAAGGTCAATCCGCGACCCATGACAGCGGCAAAACACCGCCAGAAGTCACGCTGCCGGATTCGCGAAAAAGCTGCCGCTTGAGGATGATGCGGCTGCCGGCAACGGCCTGGCTCTCCTGAATGACGCCGGTCAAGATCCCTCACGGATCTTGACCTCCTGTCCTTGCATGCGGCGCCGGCTCATCAACTTCGCGCACCGCAAGCCCATGACCTCATCCTCGCCGAACCATGTCTTCCGCCTCGTCTGGTCCGACCGACAAGGCTGCTTCATCGCCGTCGCCGAGCACGCGAAGGCGGGCGGCAAGGGCGGCAGCCTGGTGCGGCGGCGGGCCCGCCTGATGCGGACCACGGTGGCCGCGGCAGCGCTGCTGGCGGGCGTCGGCACGATGGCCGCGACGCTGCCCACCGGCGCACAGATCACCGCAGGCAACGCGAGCATCGCGCAGAACGGCCAGACGCTGACCATCACGCAGACGACCGCCAAGCTCGCCACCAACTGGCAGAGCTTCGACATCGGTGCCGGCAGCACGGTGCGCTTCGTGCAGCCATCGTCCTCGGCCGTGGCACTGAACCGCGTCGTCGGCTCGGACGTGTCCACCATCCAGGGCGCGCTGCAGGCCAATGGCCGCGTGTTCCTGCTGAATCCCAACGGCGTGCTGTTCACGTCCACGGCCCGCGTCGACACGGCCGGCCTCGTCGCCAGCACGCTCAACATGAGCGACGGCGATTTCATGGCCGGCAACTACCGGCTGCAGGGCGCCAGCCTGGCCGAGGTGCGCAACGAAGGTCGCCTGGCCGCCGATGGCGGCACGGTGGCGCTGATCGCGGCCCGGGTCGTCAACACGGGCGACATCGACGCGCGCGCCGGCCAGGTGCTGCTGGGCGCGGGCAGCGACGTGACGCTGGATGTCGGTGGCGCGGTGAAGCTGCGCATCGACCGCGGCGCGCTGGACGCGCTGGTGGACAACGGCGGCGCGATCCGCGCCGACGGCGGCACGGTGCTGCTGACCGCGAAATCGCTGGACCAGCTCAACGCCTCCGTCGTGCGCAACAGCGGCGAGATCCGCGCGCAGACGCTGGTCACCGGCGAGAAAGGCGAGATCCTGCTGCTGGGCGACATGGGCAACGGCCAGCTCGTGGCCGGCGGCAGGCTGGACGCCAGCGCCCCGGCGGGGGGCAACGGTGGCCACATCGAGACGTCGGCGGCCTATGTCGACAACGCGGCCTGCCTTGTCGTCGACGCCGGCTCGCGCCGCGGCCAGGGCGGCACCTGGCTCATCGACCCCTACGACTACTCGATCAATGCCGCCGCGGCCGCCAACATTTCCTCCGCACTGAACACCGGCACCAATGTGACGGTGTCGACGCAGGCCAACGTGGCCAGCTACGGCAGCGGCGGCAGCTCCGGCGGTAACGGCGACATCACCGTCTCCAGCGCCATCACGAAGACGGCGGGCGGCAACGCGACGCTGACGCTGCAGGCCGACCGCAACATCGTCGTCTCCAGCGCCATCACGTCGACGAGCGGCAAGCTGGGCATCAAGCTCAGCGCCGCCAACAACGCCAGCGGCACGCTGGGCGGCGTCAATGTCGACGCCAACCTGGCGTCCAACGGCGGGCGCATTCTCATCGGCGGCGCCGGTGGCAGCCTGACGACATCGCAGGCCTACGGCATCGGCTATGCGCTCAACCTGTCGTCCAGCACGTCGGCCATCCGCGTCGGCACCGGCGTGTCCATCACGTCGGGCGGCGGCGACATCACGATCAACGGCCGCAGCAACCTGACGAACAACTCCTATGACGGCGTCAAGGGCGGCATCTACGTGCTGTCGGGCGCGACGGTGGACACCGGCGGCGGCAACCTCTACATGAGCGCACTGAGCACGGCGGCAGCCAAGGTGTTCGCATTCAGCGTCGAGGCCAGCGCGGGCACCGTGACGACGTTCAAGACCTCGTCGACGACCGGCGGCATGTTCGTCGACGCCACCAACTCCATCGACGCCCTCGGCTCGCTGGGCATGGTCAACAACGGCAGCCAGGCGCGGCTGCAGTTCTGGGCGCCCAGCGTGGCCCATATGCTGTTCCGCCTCAATGGCTCCAACCAGGCCGCCACGTTCACGCAGAGCCCGCCCTGCAATCCGGGCTACCCCAACTGCGGGACCATGGTCATCCCCGGCGGCAACCAGAGCTACACGTCGGCCGGCTACAACGTCGTCAGTTCGGCGATGAACCCGCTCTATGTCTTCACTGGCAACGGCAGCAAGACGTATGACGGCACGACCGACGCCAGCAATGTGGCGACCAGCTTCCTCGGCGGCCCGGCCGGCTTCTCGCTGGCCAACCTCGGCACGCTGAGCTTCGCGACGTCCAGCAAGGATGTCGGCAGCTACACGTCGCTGACGCAGGGTGCCGGCAATCCGACGAGCTACGCCGGCGGCAGCTATGCCGTCGCCTATTTCAGCCAGGGCAGCTACACCATCGGCCAGAAGCAACTGTCCAGCTTCGCGGCCGCGAACAAGGTCTACGACGGCACGACGGCCGCCGCCGTGTCCGCCAGCGGCCTCGTGAACGGCGACGCGGTGACGATCAACGCAACCGGCGGCTTCAACTCGGCCGGCGTGGGCACCGGCATCGGCGTCAGCATCACGGGCGTTTCGCTGTCGGGCGCGGATGCGGGCAACTACAGCCTGCCCGCCTTCAGCACCATCAACACGACGGCCGACATCACCAAGGCGCCACTGACGGTCACCGCCAACAGCACCAGCAAGACCTACGACGGCAATGCCTACGCGGGCAACACCGGTGTCTCGTACAGCGGCTTCGTCAACGGCGAGACCAGCGCCGTGCTGGGCGGCGCGCTGAGCTACGGCGGCACGGCGGCGGGCGCCGTCAATGCCGGCAGCTACACGATCACGCCGTCGGGCCTGACGGCCGCCAACTACCAGCTCAGCTATGCCGACGGTGCGCTGACGGTGAACCCGGCCACGCTGACCTACGCGGCCAACACCGCCAGCCGCAGCTATGGCGCGGCCAACCCGTCGTTCAGCGGCAGCGTCACCGGCTTCGTCGGCAGCGACACGTTGCTGAACGCCACCACCGGCACGCTGAGCTTCTCCAGCGCCGCCACCAGCGCGTCCAACGTCGGCAGCTACGCCATCAACGGCAGCGGTCTCTCGGCGGGCAACTATGTGTTCGCCCAGGCCGCCGGCAACGGCACGGCGCTGACGGTCACGCCGGCCGCGCTGACGGTCACGGCCGCCTCGGACGCCAAGACCTACAACGGCCTCGCCTACTCGGGTGGCAACGGGGTGAGCTACAGCGGCTTCGTCAACGGCGACACCAGCACCGCGCTCGGTGGCACGCTGAGCTACACCGGCGGCAGCCAGGGCGCCGTCAACGCCGGCAGCTACACGATCACGCCTGCGGGCCTGACCTCGTCCAACTACGCGATCAGCTATGCCAACGGTGCGTTGACCGTGAATCCGGCCGCGCTGACCGTCACGGCCGCCAATGCCAGCAAGACCTACGACGGCCTGTCGTTCAGCGGCGGCAACGGCGTCACCTACAGCGGCTTCGTCAACGGCCAGACCAGCGCCGTGCTCGGCGGCTCGCTGAGCTACGGCGGCAGCAGCCAGGGCGCCGTCAACGCCGGCAGCTATGCCATCGCGCCGTCGGGCCTGACCTCGTCCAACTACGCGATCAGCTATGCCAACGGTGCGTTGACCGTGAATCCGGCCGCGCTGACCATCACGGCCGCCAACGCGAGCAAGACCTACGACGGCACTGCCTACGCGGGTGGCAACGGCGTGACTTACAGCGGCTTCGTCAACGGCGAGACCAGCGCCGTGCTCGGCGGTTCGCTGAGCTATGGCGGCAGCAGCCAGGGCGCCGTCAACGCGGGCAGCTATGCCATCGCGCCGTCCGGGCTCACGTCGTCCAACTACGCCATCGCCTATGCAGACGGCGTGCTGACCATCTCGCCGGCGCTGCTGGCCGTCATCACCGGCAATCTGACCGGCTCGATCAGCAAGGCCTACGACGGCAGCTCCGTCGCGACGCTCGCGCCGGGCAACTACCTGCTCAGCGGCTTCGTCAACGGCGACGGTGCGACGGTGACCAAGACGACCGGCAGCTATGCGGACGCCAACGCCGGCAGCAACAAGACGGTCACCGTCTCGCTCGCCACCAGCGACTTCAGCGCCACGGGCGCCACCAACCTCGCCAACTACACGCTGCCCACCACCGTGAGCGGCAGCATCGGCACGATCACGCAGGTACCGCTGAGCATCAGCGCCGCCAATGCCACCAAGACCTACGACGCACAGGCCTTCAGTGGCGGCAACGGCGTCAGCTACAGCGGCTTCGTCAACGGCGAGACCACCTCGGTGCTGGGCGGCACGCTCGGCTTCGGCGGCAGCAGCCAGGGCGCCATCAACGCCGGCAGCTACGCGATCGCGCCGCAGGGCCTGACGTCGTCCAACTACGCCATCAGCTTCGGCAACGGCACGCTGACGGTGAACCGCGCGCCGCTGGCCATCGCCGCGGTCGCCGGCACCAAGGCCTACGACGGCACGACCGCCTCAGCCGCTACGCCCACCGTCACCGGCCTGCAGGGCGGCGACACGGTCAGCGGCCCGAGCCAGGCCTATGCCGACAAGAACGCCGGCAGCGGCAAGTCGCTGGCCGTCACCGGCTACACGGTCAATGACGGCAATGGCGGCGGCAACTACCTCGTCAGCGTCGCCAGCAGCACGGGCGGCGTCATCGAGCGGGCCAACGCCAGCGTGACCGGCACGGCCACCAACGTCACCTACAACGGCGCCACGCAGTCCCAGGCCGCGCCGACGAGCAGCGGCTTCCTGGCCGGCGATGCGATCACCATCGCCGGAACGGCCAGCGGCCGCAATGCCGGCACGTACGATTCCGCGCTGACGGTCGGCGGTGCAGACGCGGGCAACTACAACGTGGCCGTGCAGAACGCCGCGCTGACGATCAACCGTGCCCAACTGGCCATTACCGCCACGGCGGGCAGCAAGACCTACGACGGCACGACCGCCTCCGCCGCCACGCCCACCGTGACCGGCCTGCAGGGCGGCGACACGGTCAGCGGCCTGAGCCAGGCCTATGCCGACAAGAACACCGGCAGCGGCAAGTCGCTTGCCGTCACCGGCTACGCGGTCAATGACGGCAATGGCGGCGGCAACTACCTCGTCAGCGTCGCCAGCAGCACGGGCGGCTTCATCGAGCGCGCCAGCGCCACCGTGACCGGCACGACCACCAGCGTCACCTACAACGGCGCCACGCAGTCCCAGGCCGCGCCGACGAGCAGCGGCTTCCTGCCCGGCGATGCGATCACCATCGCCGGAACGGCCAGCGGCCGCAATGCCGGCACGTACGACTCGGCGCTGACGGTCGGCGGTGCCGACGCGGGCAACTACAACGTGGCCGTGCAGAACGCCGCGCTGACGATCAACCGCGCGCCGCTGACGCTGACGGCCACCGCCAACGGCAAGACCTACGACGGCACGACATCGGCCGCCGCGACGCCCACGGCCACCGGCCTGCTGGGCAGCGACACGGTCACCGGTCTCAGCGAAGCCTATGCCGACCGCAACGCCGGCAGCGGCAAGGTGCTGAACGTGACGGGCTACACCGTCAACGACGGCAGCAGCGGCGGCAATTACGACGTGAAGCTGGTCGGCAGCAATGCCGGCAGCATCGCGCCCGCCACGCTGACCCTCAGCGTCGCGCCCGCAGCCCGCAATGCCGGCACAGCCAACCCAGGCTTCACGGCCAGCGTGGCCGGCTTCGTCGGTGGCGACACGCTGGCCACGGCGACGACCGGCACGCTGGTCTTCAACACGTCCGCCGATCAGGGCAGCGTACCCGGCCAGTACAGCGTGACGGCTTCGGGCCTGGTCGCGCAGCAAGGCAACTACGTGTTCGTCCAGGCGCCCGGCAACGCGAATGCGCTGAGCGTCACCGAGGCACCGATCGCGCCGCAGCAACTGCTGCCCAGGACGGCGCCGGTGCCCAACTTCCCCGACAACGCCGTGCCGGCCCTGGGCACCGAGCCCGGCCGCGTGGCGACGTCCAGCCTCAACTACGTGCCGATGTCGACGGCGGTGGCGGCACCCGGCACGTCGACCGCCACCACGGCGCCCGCCTCCGCGGCGGCCGCCGCGGTCTCGCCGACGTCCGAGGGCGCGGCGCCGTCGGGCAGCGGCACCGCGGTGCCTGGCCTTGCGAGTGCAGGCCTGTCCGCAGGCGATACCGGCGCCGCCACGGCAAACACGACCGCGCAGGCGGCGGTCACGACGGCAGGCAGCGCACCGTCCGCCAGCAGTTCACCGGCAAGCCAGGGCAACGCGGGCCTGCCAGCGAGCGATGCCCTGGCGGCGTCGCAGCAGCCCGGCGCGGCCAGCGCGCCTTCCACCGCGGCCGCGTCCTCCGCGACCTTCGTCATCACCGAGCAAGCCCTGGCCCAGCTCGGCGGCGGCACGCCTGCCTCGGCGCCCTCGGCCAACGGCAATGCCGCCGCAGCCCCCGCGTCCGACGCCGCGGCCACGCCCGTCACCGCCGCGCCAGGCATCAAGACCGCCAAGCTCGGCGCCGCCAATGTCACGGTCTCCAGCGCCAACGGGCCGCTTGACGTCTTTGTCATCGACGGTGGCGTTAACGTACAGCCGTCGCGCAAGCCGGCCGATCGCTGATGGCTGCGCTGGGAGATCGAAAAAAATGAAGCAATCTCACCCCCGCCGCATGCACCGCGTCGCCATGGCCATTGCTTGGCTGGGCCTCGGCGTCGCGCATGCCGCATTGGCGGCCGACGACCTGCAGCGCCCCGCGCCTGCGCGTCCCCTCGCCTCCGACCCGGCCGCGCTGCCGCAGCTGCCGGCCGCGCCAGCCCCCGCAGACGCCGGTACCGGGCCCAGCGTCGAGCTGAGCCGCGTCGAGATCGACGGCAACCGCCAGCTGTCCACAGAGATGCTGCAACAGCAGCTCGGCCCCGTGACAGGCAGGCGCCACACGCTGGCCGGCATGAATGCGCTGGCGGCGCGCGTCATGGCCATCTATCGCGAGCAGGGCTATCCCTTCGTGCGCGCCTTCGTGCCGCCGCAGAAGGTCGAGGGCGGCGTGCTGCGCATCCAGGTCGTCGAGGGCGTGCTGGGCGAAGCAAGGGTCAGCGGCACGGACCCCAAGGTGAGCAGCGCGCAGGCCTTCGTCGACGCCGGCCTGCCGCTGGGCGAGGTCATCCGCGACCACACGCTGGAGCGCACCATGCTGCTGCTGGACGACCAGCCCGGCTTCAAGGTGCACCCGGTCATGGCGCCCGGCGCCAAGAGCGGCGAGAGCGCGCTGACGGTCAACGTCTCGCGCCGCAACGACTACAGCGGCGACGTCGTGGCCGACAACGCCGGCGCCCAGGCCACCGGCCGCCACCGGCTGCGCGGCAGCTTCAGCGCCAACAGCCCCTGGCGCTTCGGCGACCGGCTGTCGGTCACGGCGATGGTCACCGACAAGCACCTGTGGCTGGGATCGGCCGAGTACGAGGCGCCCCTCGGTGCAGCGGGGCTGCGTGGGCAGCTGGGCTATTCACGCACCAGCTACCAGCTGGGCGACGAGTTCAGCGCGCTGGGCGCTTCCGGCACGGCCAACACCGCCACGGCGCGGCTGAGCTACCCGCTGCTGCGCAGCCAGCGCGGCAATGTGCTGCTCGCGCTGTCGCTGCAGCACAAGGCGCTGGAGGACCGCTTCGAGACGCTGGACCTCACCAAGGACAAGTCCAGCAACCTGGTGCTGGCGTCGCTGCAATTCGACCGCAAGGATGCATTCGGCGGCGGCGGCGTGACCTACGGCCAGGTCGGCCTCGCGGCCGGCCGGCTGGGCCTCGACGCGGGCTCGCAGCCGCTGGACGCCGCGACGGCCCGCACGGCCGGCCACTTCGCAAAGCTGAACTTCGACATCGCGCGCATCCAGAAGCTGCCGGGTGCGCTGAGTGCCTACGCGCGGCTGTCGGGGCAGAAGGCCTCCGGCAACCTGGACGCATCGGAGAAATACGGCATCGGCGGCTCGCTGGGCGTGCGCGCCTATCCGATGGGCGAAGGCAATGGCGACGACGCCTGGGTCGCGCAACTGGAGCTGCGCGCCGACGTCGGCGGCGTGTCGCTGTTCGCGCTGGCCGATGCCGGCCAGGCCTGGGCCAATTCGCGGCCCTGGGACGCTGCCTCGTCGCAACGTCGCAGCATCGCCGGCGCCGGCCTGGGCCTGCGCTGGCTGCATGGTGCGTGGAGCCTGGAATCCACGCTGGCGGCCCACGTGAAGGGCGGCGACGCCCAGTCCGAAACGCGGGACCGCAACCCGCAGTTCTACGTCTCGCTGAGCCGCCGCTTCGACGGCTGACGCATGCGGCGCCGGCTCAGCGCCAGTAGGTGTTGAAGGAGGCCGGCTGCCCCGACGTCAGTTGCGCATGCAGGCGCAGCGCCTCGGTGTCGGTCAACGAAGAAACGTGGTCGGCCACCAGGCGCGCGGCCTGTCGCGAGCCACCGCGGCGTCGGCCGCGGGCCAGCAACTGCTCGCGCACGGGGTCAGGCAGCAGCAGGCCGCGGACTTTGGGGTCGCGCTCCAGCGCGTTCTCGAACAGCGCATCGAACAGCTCGCCGACGATCTTGTGGCTGCGGTAGTGCACCATCTGCAGCCGCCGCGAGTTGATGACGCGGTGGAAGTTGAAGGCCTTCAGACACTCGATGCGCAGCTTGCTTGCCGGGTCCACGGCGACGCGCGAAAAGTGCGGCGCCGCGGGGTCGACGACGATGCCGATGGCGGCGATGTGCCGCTCGATCAGCGCTTCCAGGAACTGCCGCCTCACCATCGGATGGCGCGCATGCATGACCGACTCCAGGTAGGTGCGCGCGACGAAGATGTGGCGTGCCCGGTTGCCGTCGACGCTGTCGACCTGGATCTCGGGATAGGCGTCGCCCAGGTCGAACAGGCTGGCGAACACCTGCGTCAGCGCGTCGACGATGCGTGAGTTGGCACGCTGCTTGTCGGCGGCGAGCGGGCCCAGCACCTCGCGCACGCCCTCCTCGCTGCGGATGGCGTCCAGCAGGTCGTCGTCGGGGGCCACCAGGTCCAGCGGCGTGACGATGCCGGCCTCCAGCGTGTCTTCCAGGTCGTAGGCCGAGTAGGCGATGTCGTCGGCAATGTCCATGACCTGGCATTCCAGCGTGCGCCGCAGGGGGCTCAGGCCCAGGCCCAGCGCCTGCAGCGCATGGATGACCGGCATCTCCTCCTCGTAGATGCCCTTGCCGGCCACGGCGCCGCGGCCAGGCTTGCCGAGTGGATAGGGGTATTTCACGACCGCGGCCAGCGTGCCCGCCGTGAGGTTCATGCCGCGCGGCGCGCCCTCGGCCTGCGTGATGGCGGACTCGGCGGCGCCGCGGTCCTCGATGAGCCCGAGCCGGTTCTCCAGGCAGGTCACGATGCGCAGCGTCTGCGCATTGCCTTCGAAGCCGCCGTGCTCGCGCATGCGCTCGTTCAGCACCTCCTCGCCCGAATGTCCGAAGGGCGGGTGGCCCAGGTCGTGCAGCAGGCTGGCACAGGCGACGACGTCGTTGTTGACGCGATAGCCGCCCAGCGCCGCCGCATGGCGGTGGTTCAGCGTGGACGCGATGCGCGAGGCGATGTCGGCCACCTCCAGCGAATGCGTCAGCCGCGTGCGGAAGACCTCGTTCTCGCCAGCCGGGATCAGCTGCGTCTTGCCCTGCAGACGCCTGAAGGCGCTGGAGTGCACGATGCGCGAGTAGTCCTTGGCGAAAGGACTGATGCCACCATGGCTCTCGTCGTGCGGGCGGGTCAGGCGGCAGGCATAGGCCTCGGGCCACTGCCCCTTGGGCGGGCCGCCGTCCGGCTGGGCGCTGCGCTCGACGGCGGGCGGTTGGACGTCGCTGCTGTCCTTGAACGCCGACAGGGCCTGCGTGCGGCGGCGCACCTCGTGATGGACCGCCAGGCTCAGCAGCCGCTGTGGCGTGTAGGGGCGGCTGTTGTCGCGGCGGGCGGGGCTGCTGGCGGTGCGGCTTTTGCCGCTGGGTTTCGGCATGGACGGGACTTCTTGTCGGCGGGCCTGGCAGGGGCCAGGCCATGCATCGAGCATAGACCCGGCAGCTGTCGCGCCGAGCCGACAGCGCGGCTCAGCGCGCGGCGGGCAAGGCGCCCGGCAGATGGGTCGCGCCCCAGCCCAGCAGCTTGCGAACATCGGCCGGCACGGGCAGCGGCTGCACGCCCTCCGGCACGCGGGCCAGCTCGAAGCGGCGCAGTTCGGGGCTGCTGAACACCGCACCGTCGAAGCCGGCCAGCGCCCTGCCCCTGGCCTCCACGCCGGGCACGGCTTGGCGGAAGGCGTCGAGGCTGGCGAAGTTCGCCTGGCAGGGCGTGCCGGCCGCGCCGGCTATGGGCGCCCAGCTGACGAGCGGCTGGCTGCCGCTGGCGCGGATGTAGAGGTTGCCGTCCACGCGCGTCGTCATCGGCGCCGTGACCTTGCCGCACAGCAGCGGCGGCTGCTCGAAGCGCAGCAGCGGGCCCCTCACGCCGGCATCGGCCACCAGCAGATTGCCCTCGAAGACATGGCCGACGCGCTCGTTGACGTCGGGCCCCGTCTGCGGATGCCAGCCGAAGTGGTCGCCCTGGGCGCTGCGCTCGTTGCGGTCGATCAGCACCTGGGAGTTGACGAAGGTGTTGTGCTGCACCTTGGCGCCGGCGCTGTTCAGGATGCGGATGCCCTGCTGGTTGTTGACGAACACATTGCCGGCAACCGTGATGCCCTTGCTGATCTCGAAGAACAGCCCGGCCATCGTGCCTTCGACGTAGTTGTTGACGAAGACGCCGTCGACATTGCCCACGTCGTACCAGACGCCGTTGGAGTGAGGCTGCTCGACGATGAGGTTGTCGCGCACCGTGACGCGGTAGGACTGGTTGAAGATCTTGACGGCCGACGGGTAGTAGCCGGTCAGCCGCTCGACGTTGTTGCGCCGGATGATGTTGCGCTCCAGCAGCACGTCCGACGAGCCGATGACGTAGATGCCCTCGGTGCTGGTGTCGCTGACCAGCGAGTTGCGGATGACGAGCTTGTCGCCGCGGAAATAGCCGGCCACGCGCGAGCAATGCGTGATGGTGACGTTCTCCAGCAACGTGCCGACGACCTCCTTGCCGTGGGCGGATTCCGGCGACGGGCCGACGGGGTCGTCGGTCGGCTCCTCGGACACCGGCGTCGATGGCTTCTTGCCCTCGATGTCGATGGCGCGGTAGGCGTACTGCGTCAGCGTGACGCCGCGCAGCGTGAAGCCCTTGCGGTCCGATGCCTTGCCATGCACGTCGCGCGACGGCCGGTGCAGCGCGACGTCGTGCGCGGTGATCTCGACCGTGCGGCCGGCCGGGTTCACGCCGATGTAGACCTCGCCCTTGGCGTAGTCGATGTAGTAGCCCTTGCTGCCGAGTTCGCCCGGCCAGCCGGCGGACTGCAGCGCCTCGCCGTCGACGAAGACCATGTCGTTGTTGAAGCGGTGCAGCGGCGTCAGCATGCCTTCACGCTCGGCACGCCACCAGGCCAGCGGCGCGGCCGGGAACAGCGTCGCCCACTTCGTGCGCCAGACGTTGTTGGGCAGGGCCTGCCACTCGGTCGCCACGCGCGTGCCCTTCAACACCGGCGCCTCGTCCTGCCAGGGCTGGATGGTGATGCCCTGGTTCAGCTGCAGGCCGCCCGTGCGGTAGGTGCCGCCGCGCATGACGATGGCGTCGCCGGTGACGACGCGGGAGATGGCCGTCTCGATCGTCGTCGGCGCGTCGACCGAACTGCCGGCGGCGTCGGCCTTGCCGTCCGGCGCGACGAAATAGACATGCGCCGCCTTGGGCACCGCATAGCGCTGCGGGATGGGACCATAAGGGCCGCCCGAAGGCTGGGCCTGGGCGAACTGTGCGGCCAGCAGGCCGAGGGCGACGGCCCAGCGGCGCAGGCCGCGGGCAAGGGGCGTGGGGGTCATGCAGTCTCCATGCGCAAAAGGTAGCGCTACCAGTTTTATGACCGCACGCTACCACGGCTTGCGCCGCCCGCTCACTTCAGCGCGGTTTCGGCCCCACCAGCCCCAGCGCCAGCGCGATGCCCACCAGCACGATGGCGCCGCCCGCCACCATTTGTGCCGTGACCGCCTCGCCGAGGAAGGCGGCGCCCCACAGGATGGCGAACAGCGGGATCAGGAAGGTCACGGACACCGCATTCGTCGGCCCGACGCGGCTCATCAGCCGGAAGTAGAGGATGTAGGCCAGCGCCGTGCACAGCGCGGCCAGGCCCAGCGCGGCGCCCCAGGCCGTCCCGCTGGGCATGGCGGCCGGCCACAGCCAGGCGGCGGGCAGCGCCAGCAGCAGCGCCGCCGCGAACTGGCTGCCCGTGGCGACGGCCAGCGGCGACACGCCGGCGAGAAAGCGCTTGGTCGCGTTCGCGGCCACGCCATAGCAGAACGTGGCGGCAGCGCAGGCCAGCACGGCGAAGAAGCCGCTGTGGTCCGCACCCGGCTTGAAGCTGGCCTTGTCCCAGGCCAGGAAGGCCACGCCGGCAAAGCCGATGACGAGGCCCAGCGCGCGCCAGGGCGTCAGCGCCTGGCGCAGCCAGACGAAGGCGACGACGGCCGTCCACAGCGGCGTCGTCGCGTTGACGATGCTGGACAGCCCGGCCGTGATCGACAGCGCCGCGAACGAGAACAGCACGAAGGGAATGGCGCTGTTCAACGCGCCGACGATCAGCAGGCCCTTCCAGTGCGTGCGCAGCTCGGCCAACTGGCCGCGCGACGCCAGCAGCGGGATCAGCATGACGCTGGCCAGCCCGACGCGAACGGCGGCCAGCACCAGTGGCCCGAACTCGTGGGCGCCCAGGCGCATGAACAGGAAGGACGCGCCCCACAGCGCCGCGAGCAGTACCAGCTCGCCGATGTCGAAGGCCTTCATGCCGGGGCGCCCTCCAGTTTCAACAGCGCCTGCTTGCGGGCCAACCCACCGGCATAGCCGGTCAGCGAGCCGTCGGCGCCGACGACGCGATGGCAGGGCACCAGCACCGAGATCGGGTTGCGGCCCACGGCAGCGCCTAAAGCGCGGGCGGCGCTGGCGCGGCCCAGCCGTTCGGCCAGTCGGCCATAGGTGTCGGGCGCGCCCGGCGGGATGTTCAGGAGCGCCAGCCAGACCTCGCGCTGGAAGGCCGTGCCGGCGGGGTCCAGCGGCGGCAGCTCGAACGGCCTGCCGCTGAAATAGGCCGTCAGCGCCGCGGCCGTGGCGGACAGCACCACATCGCTGCCGTCGTCCTCGGGCACGCCGAGCGGGCCGGGGTGGTGCTTTTGGCCGTCGAACCACAGGCCCGACAGGCCGGCGCCGCTGCGCGCGGCGGTCAGCGGACCGAGCGGTGTGTCGATTCGGCGTTGCAGGATGTGATGGCTCATGAATGTCTCCAGAGGTGCAGGACGGCGTAGCTGCGGAACGGGCGATAGCGCTCCGCGGCTTCGAGATAGGCCTTGGGCGACGGCAACGGGCCGTCTCGGCTCAAGGCTTTGCGCAGCACGACGTCGCCGGGCGGAAAGGCATCGGGCCAGCTCCAGCCGCGCATCAGCATGTAGCCGGCTGTCCAGGGGCCGATGCCGGGGATCTGCGTCAACTCCTCGGCGGCGGCTTCCGGCGAGCCCTCGCAGCGCACAAAGGCCAGCGTCGGCCAGGCCTGCGCGAGCGCAATGAGGCTGTCGGCGCGCCGGCCGATGATGCCCAGCGACGCGATGTCGTCGCGCGTCGCGCTCGCGATGCGCTCGGGCGTCGGGAACAGGCGCCGGCAACCTTCGGGGGCATCGGCCAGCGGCTCGCCGAAGCGTTCGACGAAGCGGCCCGCCAGCGTCCGCGCCGCGGCCACCGTCACCTGCTGGCCCAGCACGGCACGCACGCTCAGCTCGAAGCGGTCCAGGCAGCCCGGCAGGCGCTGGCCGGGCACGCTGCCCTCGCCCAGCGTCTTGGCAATGGCTTCGGGGTCGGCGTCCAGGTCCAGCCAGCGGCGCAGCAGCGGCAGCAACGAGCCGGCGGCCGGCCACAGCGTCGGCGACAGCTCGACGCTCACCTCGCCCGCACGCTGGAAGCTCACGCGCAGCCAGCCGGCATGGCGCGCACCGGCATGCGCCAGGGCCAGCGAGCGCGTCACGGCGCCATCCTCGACCGTCTCGACGCCGGCAATGGCACGCGGCGCGAGGAAGGCCAGCACGCCCGCCGCGTCATAGGGCTCGCGGTAGCTCAGCCGCAACCGCGATGCCGGCGCAAGACCGCCTTCGCGCCGCAGCGCCGTGGGCTGGAGGCGGTAATGCTCGACGAAGGCCGCGTTGAAGCGGCGCAGGCTCGCGAAGCCCGCCGCGTGGGCCACGTCCTGCACGGGCAGCGTGCTGTCGGTCAGCAGCGCCTTGGCGAGCAGCAGGCGGCGCGTCTGCAGGTATTGCAGCGGCGACACGCCATGCTCGGCCCGGAAGATGCGGCGCAGGTGCCGGCTCGTGATGCCGAGGTGCTTCGCCAAGCCTTCCACGCTGGCCTCGGCGTCGTCGCAGGCATCCAGCCACGCGGCGGCCTGGGCGGCCAGCGTGCGCGAGGCGTCCATCGTCGTCCACGGCAGGGCACGCGGCGCCAGTTCGGGGCGGCACTTCATGCAGGGCCGGAACGCGGCCGCCTCGGCCTGGGCCGCCGTCGAGAAGAAGCGGCAGTTCTCGCGCCGCGGCAGGCGGACGCGGCAGACGGGGCGGCAGTAGATGCCGGTGGACGTGACGCCCACATAGAGCCGCCCGTCGAAGCGCGCGTCATGCGCCTGCAATGCGGCGTAGGCGGCGTCGGGAGGCAGGAGTTCCGAGGACATGCGGCCAGTCTAGGCCGCGCTCCTGCCAGGGTCTGGCAGTTTTCGGACATGCCCCTGGGGATGGGCGTCAGTCTCCGAACGATGCCTCGGGGTGGCTTTTCCTGAGCTGGGCCACGACGCCGGTGTCGACGAGGTGCTGGTAGGCGGCGAGGACGCGCCGGACGGTCTCGTCGCTCATGGCCGGGCCGGCCGCGGCGTAGAAGTCGTAGCCCTGGTCCATCAGCGTGACGCGCAGCGCCTCGCTGCCCTCGCGGGTGTCCAGCGTGCGCAGCACGGACTCCGGCCCGATGACGACATCGACGATGCCGCGGTTCAACAGCGCCAGCAGTTCGGGGTAGTCCTTGCCCTCCACGACGCGGGAGACGCCGGCCGACTCCAGCATGCCGCGGCTGACGGAGGCACGAAGGGAGCCGACGCGGCGGGATTTCAGCGCCGCGATGTCGCCCGAGATCGGCCCCAGGGCCGGCCGCGTGAACGCGGCGAAACGGAAACGTCCGACCGGGAACAGCCAGCGGAACTGGCCCTCGCGATCCGGCGTGCGCGTGATGAGCAGGGCGGCGTCGGCCTGGTTGGACTGCAGCATGCGCAGCGCCCGGGCCCACGGAAAGAATTGCAGTTCGGCGTTCAGCTCCGCGTGCTTGACGATGCGCTTGAACAGGTCGAACGCATAGCCCTCGGCGCCCTTCTCGCCACGCCAGAGGAAAGGCGGCACGTCATGGCTGACCCAGATCGAAGCAGCCGCGCGGGCAACCGTGCTCACGCTGGCGAGCAGGCTGGCCAGGGTCAGCGACAAGGCACGGCGTGATGGCATGGGCGCGGCAGGGGCATGGCTTGCCTCGACTCTAGCCGCAGGCGCGCAGCCCTTCACATCGCCTTGAAAAGATGCACGTAGGCGCGGCTCACCGGCAGCTCCCGCGCCTGCCCGCGGATGCGCACGAACAGCCGGCTCTGCCCGTCACGCCTCGTGCCGGCGAGGTGGTCGAGGTTGATGATGGTGGAACGGTGCACCTGCCAGAAGCGGTCGGGGTCGAGCTGGCCGGCGAGCTCGAAGATGGGCGTGCGGATCAGGTGCTCGGCCGTGGCCGTCTGCACGATGGTGTATTTGTCGTCGGCATGGAAGAACAGCACTTCGTCGACCGGCACCTGGTGCATCAGCTCGCCCTGGGCCGCACGGATATAGCGCAGCCGCGTGGGCGCCGCGGCCACCCCTGCCACACCGGGCAACAGGCGCTTGAGCGTCTCGGCCAGCGCACCGTCGCCCGCCGGCGCGGCCTCGCGCAGCCGGCCGACGCAGGCCGCCAGCCGCTCGGCCTTCAAGGGCTTGAGCAGGTAGTCCACGGCGCGCGCCTCGAAGGCCTCGACGGCGTACCGGTCGTAGGCCGTCACGAAGACGACGCGCGTCGCGCCCTCGATGCCCTGGGCCACTTCCAGCCCGGTCAGGCCCGGCATCTGGATGTCGAGGAAGGCGACGTCGGGCTCAAGCTCGGCGATGGCTTCGGCGGCCTCGACGCCGTTGGCGGCAATCCGCACGATCTGCAGCTCGGGCCAGGCCTGGGCCAGTTGGGCCTTCAGGTACTGGGCCAGATGGGGTTCGTCGTCGGCGATGAGGGCGGTGGTCATGGCGCAGGGTCCGGCAGAGGGATGGAGAGATGTGCGAGCGTGCCGCCGCCGTCGCGCGGCAGCAGGTCGAGCGTGGCACCGGGACCGAAGGCGGCGGCGAGCCGGGCGCGGATGTTGTCCAGCGCGACACCGTTGCCAGGGCGTCGGCGCGGGCCGTCCAGCCCCTGGCCGTCGTCGGCCACCCGGATGCAGAGCCGGCCGTCCGCGCGGCGTGCGGACACGGTGATCGTGCCGCCCTCGATCTTGGGTTCCAGCCCATGGTGGATGGCGTTCTCCACGAGGGGCTGCAGCAGCAGCGGCGGCAGCGCGATGCCGGCCAGCTCCGCTGGCAGGTCCAGCCGTGTCTGCAGCCGCTCGCCCATGCGCAATTGCATCAGGCCCAGATAGGCCTCCAGCATCGCGAACTCCTGGGCCAGCGTCGTCTGCTCGCCGCGCAACTGGCCGAGGCTGCTGCGCAGGTAGTCGGTGAAGCGCTCCAGCATCAGCTTGGCCCGCTCGGGGTCGAAGTCGATGAGGCTCTGCACATTGGCCAGCGTGTTGAACAGGAAATGCGGCTCGATCTGGCCCTGCAGCAGCTTGAGCTGGGCCTCGGTGATGCGGGCCTGCAGGCGCTCCTGCTTCCAGCGCGCGCGGTAGCGCCAGCCGAAGAGCAGCGAAATGCAGGAGGTGACGCCCAGGATCTCGCCCCAGAAGCTGGGCTGGGCGACCACCCGGTACCAGCCAGGCGTGCGGAAGACCAGGTCCACGATGGCCAGGCCGATGACCACCCCAACGGCCGTGCACAGCACCGACAGCCCGGTGTAGAACGCGCCGGCGCGCCAGTCCCGCCAGGCGACGATGGCGTCGAGCCAGGCCTGCGGCGCCAGCCGCTCGAGGCCACGGAAAGCGGCGGCGAAGCAGGTCGTCACGCTGGTGCTGACGAGCAGGTGGCCGGGCACGTCGTCTCGCCACCAGGCCAGCGACCCGAACCGGCCAGCCTGGATGCCGTGAACGGCGGCGAAGAACAGCCCGAAGGCCAGAGCCCAGATCAGATAGATCAGCAGGCGGATGCGCAGCCGGTCCGGGCGCTGCTTCATCAGCACGCGCTGACGGCGCCAGGCCTGGGCGAATTCCTCGGTGAATGTCATGGGCGCGAGTGTAGGAAGCGGCCGCGGCATGCCCCTTGCATGAGCGACGGATAGCCAGCCGGAGCGACGGATGACATGCCATGGGCCGTGCCTACAATCCGCCGCGATTTCAAAACCCAGTTTTCCAAGGGCATTCAATGCAGGTTCACGCTTCCATCTTCAAGGCCTATGACATCCGTGGCGTCGTCGGCCAGACCTTGAACGAGGAGCTCGCAGAGCATCTGGGCCGGGCCTTCGGCACCGAGGCCAAGGCCCTCGGCGAAAAGGCCGTGGCCGTGGGCCGCGATGGCCGCCTGTCGGGCCCCGGCCTGGTCGCCGCGCTGGTGCGCGGCCTGCGCTCCACCGGCCTGGACGTCGTCGACATCGGCGCCGTGACGACGCCCATGCTGTATTACGTCGCCGCCACGCGCGGCGCCCACGGCTGCAGCTCCGGCATCATGGTCACGGGCAGCCACAACCCCAAGGACTACAACGGCTTCAAGATGGTGCTCAAGGGCGCCGCCGTCTACGGCGAGCAGATCCAGGGCCTGAAGCGCCGCATCGAGGCCGAGGACTACGCCAAGGGCCGCGGCCGCGTCGCCAAGCTCGACATCGTGCCCGAGTACACCCACCGCGTCGTCAGCGACTGCAAGCTGGCCCGCCCGATGAAGATCGTCGTCGACAGCGGCAACGGCATCCCCGGCGCGTCGGCCCCGGCCATCCTGCGTGCACTGGGTTGCGAAGTCATCGACATCTTCAGCAAGGTGGACGGCGACTTCCCCAACCATCACCCGGACCCCTCGCGCCCCGAGAACCTCGAAGACCTCAAGCGCGTCGTCCACGCGACGGGCGCCGAGCTGGGCCTGGCCTTCGACGGCGACGGCGACCGCCTCGGCATCGTCACCAAGGACGGCGAGATGATCATGCCGGACCGCCAGATCATGCTGATCGCGGCCGACATCCTGAAGCGCCAGAAGGGCGCGCAGATCATCTTCGACGTCAAGTGCACGCAGCGCCTGGCGCCGTGGATCAAGAAGCACGGCGGCAAGCCGCTGATGTGGATGACCGGCCATTCGCTGGCCAAGGCCAAGCTGAAGGAAACCGGCGCGCCGCTGGCCGGCGAACTGTCGGGCCACATCTTCTTCGCCGAGCGCTGGTACGGCTTCGACGACGCGATGTACACGGCCGGCCGCATGCTGGAAATCCTGTCGCGCGCCAAGGACCCGAGCGCCGTACTGCAGGCCCTGCCCAACAGCTTCAACACGCCCGAGATCAACGTGCCCTGCGCCGAAGGCGAGCACCACGAGGTCGTCAGGAAGCTCAAGGAGCTGGTGACGCTGGCCGACCTGCCGGGCGCCGTCGAGATCAACACCATCGACGGCATGCGCTTCGAATATGCCGACGGCTTCGGCCTGATCCGCCCGTCCAACACGACGCCGGTGCTGGTGCTGCGCTTCGAGGGCCACACGCCCGAGGCGCTGGAGCGCATCCAGCACGACGTGCTGGCGCAGTTGAAGCGCGTGAAGCCGGACGCGACCTTCGCCGCCGGGCACTGAGCGCGCCATGCGTGACCTCGGCTTCTTTCTGGCGGCGTTGGGCTTCCTGCTGCTGTACGTCACGCCTGCTCTGCTGGCCATCGGCCATGTGCTGCGCCACAACCAGCCGCGCCTCTGGTTCATCGTGTTCTTCTGCATGCCGCTGTTTGGGCCTCTGCTCTACATGCTCTGGCCCAAGGGCTCGGCCTCGCGGCCGCGCCGACACTGACGCCCTAGCGGCCACAGAGCCGCCTTTCATTCACCACAGGGAGAGACGACATGCCCATCATCGGAGGCCTGCACATCCTGATCGCGCTGCTCTGCGCGGTCCATGTCGTGCGCAGCGGCCAGCAGCTGTACTGGCTGTTCATCCTGTTCATGTTCCCGCTGCTCGGCAGCCTGGTGTACTTTTTCGCCGTCTACCTGCCGCACTCGCGGCTGCAGCATGGCGCCGTCAAGGCCGTGTCCGCCGCGGCGCGCGCGCTCGACCCAGGCCGTGACGTGCGCGAGGCGCGGGCCGCCTTCGACGTGTCGCCGTCGGCCCAGAACCAGATGCGCCTGGCCGAGGCGCTGCTGAACGCCGGCGATGCTGCCGAGGCCGCCCAGCTCTACGAGGGCGCGCTGAAGGGCCCCTTCGCCAGCGATCCCGACCTGCGCTTTGGCGCCGCGCGGGCCTACGTCGAATGCCAGCGTTATGCCGCCGCATTGCCGCATCTGCAGGCGCTGAAGGCGGAGCGGCCCGAGTTTCGGCCCGACCAGGTCCTGCTGCTGCTCGCCCGCTGCTACGCCGGCACGTCGCGCAGCGCCGAGGCGCGCGAGAGCTTCGAGGAGGCGGTGCGCCGCTTCGGCAGCTTCGAGGCTCATGCCGAGTATTCGATCTGGGCGCTGGCCACCGGCGACGCGGCGACGGCCGCCCGGCTGCAGACCGAGATCGACCGCCAGGTCCAGCGCTGGAACCGCGTCAGCCGCGAGCTGAACGCGCCGGTCATGCACCGCCTGAAGGCTGCGCACGATCTCGCCAGGAAAGGCGGCTGATGCGTGAAGGCCTGGCGCTGGCCCTCTACGCGGCCGCGCTGCGGCTGCTGACGCCCTTCTACCTGCTGCGCCTGTGGCGGCGCGGGGCCAAGGAAGCGCTGTACCGCCATGCCTTGCTTGAACGGCTGGGTTTCTACAACGACAAGGCGGAGCCCGGCCGGCTGTGGATCCACGCCGTGTCCCTCGGCGAGACGCGCGCCGCCAGCGCCCTCATCACCGCGCTGCGCCAGCGCGATCCATCGCTGAAGGTCTTGCTGACCCATTCCACCGCCACCGGCCGCGAAGCGGGCGAAGCGCTGCTGAAGGACGGCGACGCACAGACCTGGCTGCCCTACGACACGCCGGGTGCCGTGCGCCGCTTCCTGCGCCACTGGCAGCCGCGCCTCGGCGTGCTGATGGAGACCGAGGTCTGGCCCGTGCTGCAGCGCGAGGCCGAGCGGGCCAGCCTGCCCATGGTGCTGGCCAACGCGCGGCTGTCGGAGAAGAGCCTGCGGCAGGGGCTGAGGTTCGGCGCGTTGATGCGGCCGGCCGCCCGCCGCATGACGCTGGCCCTCGCGCAGACCGAGGCCGACGCCGCCCGCCTGCGCACGATGGGCGCACCACGCGTCGACGTGGCCGGCAACCTGAAATACGACATCGCCGTCGACGCCGCGCTGGTGGCCCGTGGCCAGGGCTGGGCTCGGCAACTGGGCCGCCCCGTGCTGATGCTGGCCGTCAGCCGCGAGGGCGAAGAGGCCGCGCTGCTGGCCGAATGGCTGAAACACCCCGCCCCACGACCCTTGCTCGCCATCGTGCCGCGCCATCCGCAGCGCTTCGACGAGATCGCCGCGCTGATCGAAGCCTCCGGCCTGACGCTCGCACGCCGCAGCCATTGGAGCGACGAGCCGCCAGCCGCGGCGCTGCAAGCCGATGTCTGGCTGGGCGACTCGATGCGCGAGATGCCGCTGTACTACGGCCTGGCCACGGTGGCGCTGCTGGGCGGCAGCTTCGAGCCGCTGGGCGGCCAGAACCTCATCGAGGCCGCGGCCTGCGGCTGCCCGGTGCTGGCCGGGCCGCACACCTTCAACTTCGCCGAGGCGACCGAACTGGCACTGGCGGCCCGCGCGGCACGGCGTTGCGCCGGCCTGGCCGATGCGATCGCGCAAGGCCTGACCCTGTGCGCCGACCCGTCGGCACGCGCCACCATGGGCACGGCCGCCCTCGCCTTCTCGACCGCCCACCGCGGCGCCGCAGCGCGCATGGCCGAGGCGCTGCTGCGAGCCTGATTATTCGCGCACGAAGCGCAGCGTCGCGCCGCCCTGGAACAGCGTCAGCCCCTTGCCGTCGGCATCGAACTCGATCTCCAGCGCCGTGATCTTGGCGAAGAAGCGCCGCGGCGCCTTGGCGAACAGCTCGAACTCGCCCTGCCCCGTCGCCTGCGCGAACAAGCGCTGGCCATCGGCGCGCACGCTCAGCTTGAACTGCGGGTTCAACGCGTAGACACCGGCCAGCGGCTGCAGTTCGGCGGCGGCCAGCGTGACGGCGGCCTGGCGCGTGGCCGACAGGTCGCGCAGCGGCACGCTGGCGTCCAGCACATGCAGGGCCAGGTCGCCGACCGCCACCTGCGCATTGGCCAGCACGACGGAGGCCACACCGCGACCGGGGTCCAGCCACAGCGAACTGGCGAAGCCGCCGGTGCCGCCGTCGTGGTTGAACAGCGCGCGGCCGTTCAGCGTGGCGAGCTGCCAGGCCAGGCCGATGGGGTTGGCCGGCGCGCCGCCCGCCGCGTGGCGCCGCAGGCACAGCGCGAAGGCCTCGCGCAGCGGATGCTCGAAGCCGCCCATGGCCGCCTGCGCATAACGCAGCAGTCCGCGCACCGTGCCATGCAGCGCGCCGGCACCGGCCGTGGGGCTGCCGAAATGCCAGGCCGGCACAGGCCGGCCTTGGGCGTCATGCCCCTGCAGCAGCCCAGGCAAGCCGAAACCGACCTGGCCCTGCAGGCCCAACGGCGCCAGCACGCGGCGCGTCAGCAGCGTCGCGTAGTCGCTGCCCTGGCGCAGCGCCAGCGCATGGCCGAGCAGGCCGAAAGCCAGGTTGGAATATTCGAAGCGGCTGTCGCGCTCGACGGCGGGCTGCCAGCTCTTCAGGAAGGCGCGTAGCGCGGGCCAGTCGTAGTCGACATAGGGGTCGGACACATCGGCCGGCGCCATGTTGGACGCCAGCCGCGGCAGCCCCGAGCGGTGCGTGGCCAGGTCGCGCCAGCGCAGCGGCTGGCCGGTGCTGTCACGCAGCTTGAGACCGTCGGGCAGCCCGGCCTCGACGGCATCGTCGAGCTTGAGTTCGCCGCGCACGACGGCGTCGGCCAGCAGCAGTGCCGTGAAGGTCTTGGTGATGGAGCCGATCTCGAAGACGCTGTCCGCATCGGGCCGCGGGCCGGCCTTGGCGGCGCCGGCGAACTCGCTGCGTCCATCAGCAAGTCGCCCGGCGGCGAGAGCCACGCCGTCCTCCTTGAGACGGGCTTCCAGCAGCGTCTGCAGCGTGGCGGTGTCGGCCCGGCCGATGGCAGGCATGGCGAGGCCGCCGGTGGCGAGCAGCCAGAGTCGTCGGGTGATGGGTGTCATGGCGCCGCAGCATATCGACGCCGCCTCCCCGTGCCGAAAGCATTCAGCCGCCGCGGCTCCAACCACCGCCCAACGCCTTGACGAGCTGCGCCGTCGCCGCCCACTGCGCGCCGCGCAACTGGGCCAAAGCACGCTCCGTGGCCAGCGGCGTGCGCTCGGCTTCCGTCACGTCGAGATAGCTGACCGCGCCCTTGTCATAACGGCTCTTCGCGACTGACAGCGCCTGGCTGCTGGAGGCCAGCGTGCGGTTCTGCGCGTCGACCACGGTAGCGCGGCCCTGCAGCTCGGCGAGCGCGTCGTCCACCTCGCGCAGCGCCTGCAGCATGCGGCCGCGGAAGGCGGCCAGGGACTCGTCGACCTGGGCCTTGCTGCTGGCCAGGTTGGCCTTGTTGCGGCCACCTTCGAAGAGGGGCAGCGAGATGCTGGGGCCAACGTTGTAGAGGCGGGCCGGAGCCGAGATCAGCGAGCCGAGGTCTTCGCTGGAGTAGCCGAAGCTGCCGGTCAGCTTGATGGACGGGTAGAAGGCCGCTTCGGCGATGCCGACCTGGGCAGTCGCCGCATGCAGCTGCGCCAGGCTTTGCGCAAGGTCCGGCCGGCGCTGCAGCAGTTCCGACGGCAGGCCGGCGCGGATCTGCGGCGGCGTGGCCAGCGGGCCGGCCTGCAACTTGAGGTCGGCCGAGCCCTGGCCGGTCAGCGCGGCAAGCTGGTTCACGACCAGCGCCTGGCGGCGCGGCAGGTCGGCCACGTCGGCGTCGGCCGCGGCCAGCTCGGCGCGCACGCGTTCCAGGTCCTGCATCGTCGACGAGCCGGCGTCGAAGCGCGTCTGGGCAACCTGGAAGGCCTTGGCACGGCTGTCACGCAGGCGTTGCAGCACGGCGGCCTCGTCGGCCAGCGCGCGCCATTGCCAGTAGGCGGCGGCGACGTCGGCGGTCAGCGCGACGCGCGCAGCCGCAGCGTCGGCCGTCGTCGCATCGAGCTGGGCCTGGGCGGACTCCTGCTGGCGCTTCACGCGGCCCCACAGGTCGATCTCCCAGCCGAGATTGGCCGACAGGCCGAAGCTCTCGCCCTCGAAGGTGACGGGGTGGCCGTTGAGCACCGGCGTCGTCGTCGCCTTGGCCGACGTGCGCAGGCCGCCGGCATTGGCGCCGACGTCGACGCGCGGCAGCACGTCGGCCTTGGTGGCGCCGAACACGGCACGCGCCCGCTCGATGCGCGCGGCGGCCGCCGCCAGCGTCGGGCTGGCCTGCAGCGCCTGGGCTTCGAGCGCGTTCAGCTGGGCATCGTTGAACATCAGCCACCAGTCGCGCTGCAGCTCGGCACCGGCCGTCGGCGCAGCGGCCCGGTAGGCCGTGGGCGCGTTGGCGGCGGGTGCCTGGTAGTTGGGGCCCAGCGTCGTGCAGGCGGCGAGCGCGGCCACGGCAACGAGGGTGAGGACGGTCTTGAGTTGGATCATGGTTTGATCTCCCGAATTCAATGGGCTGCTTCAGCCGCGCCGGCGCCGCCGATGACGCGCTTGCTGAGCCAGACGATGGCGACGCAGCACATCAGCGCGATGCCGAGGATCAGGAAGGCGTCGTTGTAGGCCATCACGAAGCTGTCCCGGCGCACGACGTTGTCCAGCGCCTTGAGGGCCATGTCCTGCGCGGTGGAAAGGTCGGCGCCCTTGCTGGCGAAGTTCTGCGCAAGCTGGTCCAGGCGCTGCTGCGTGGCCGGGTCGTACAGGCTGACGGCCTCGCCGACGCGGGCGCTGTGCAGGTGCTCGCGGTTGGTCAGCAGCGTCGCCAGCGTGGCGATGCCGACCGAGCCGCCGAGGTTGCGCATCATGTTGAACATGCCCGACGCGCTCGGCAGCAGGTTGGGCGGGATGCCGTTCACCGCGAAGTTGGTCAGCGTGATCATGATCAGCGGCTGGCCCAGCGCGCGGACGATCTGCGCGGCGATGAGCTCGGGGCCGGCGGTGTCGGCGCTCATGTGGGTATTCATGAAGCAGGACGTCGCGAACAGCGCCAGGCCCACGCTCATCATCACGCGGTTGTCCAGCTTGGTGGACAGCCTCGCCGCGAACGGCATGATGAAGAGCTGCGGCAGGCCCATCCACATAATGACGATGCCGATCTGCATCGGCGTGTAGCTGGCGATCTGGCCCAGGTACAGCGGCAGGATGAAGGCCGAGCCGTAGAGGCCCATGCCGGTCGCGAACGCGATGACGCCGGCGATGAGGAAGCTCGGGCGGCCGAGGATGTGCAGGTCGATGAAGGTGTTCTTGCGCGTCAGGCCGCGCCAGGCCCAGCCGTAGATGCCCGCCACCGCCAGCGTCGCCGCCGTGATGATGAAACGGCTCTGGAACCAGTCCTTGGCATTGCCCTCCTCGAGCATCGCCGTCAGCGAACCCAGGCCGACGGCCATGAAGACGATGCCCCACCAGTCGACGTCGCGCAGCATCTGCAGCTTCATCGGCTCCTTGTCCAGGCCGATGGACACGCCCAGCATCAGCAGCACGCCGGGCACCCAGTTGATGTAGAAGATGCTGGGCCAGCCGTAGAGCTCGGTCAGGTAGCCGCCGACCGTCGGGCCCAGCGTGGGCGCCAGCGTGGCCGTCATGCCGAACAGCGCGAGGCCGATGGGCCGCTTGTTCAGCGGCAGCTTGCGCGTGACCAGCGTCATTGCCATCGGGATCATCACGCCGCCCGTGAAGCCCTGGGCCGCGCGGAAAGCGATCATCGATTCCAGGCTCCAGGCCATGCCGCACAGCGTGCTGAAGATCAGGAACAGCGCGACGTTGGCGACGAGGTAGCGGCGCGTCGAGAACACCATCGCCAGGAAGCCGGCAAGCGGGATGACGACGATCTCGGCGACGAGGTAGGCGCTGGAGATCCAGCTGCCCTCTTCCTGCGTGGCTGAAAGCGCGCCGAGGATGTCGCGCAGCGAGGAGTTGGTGATGGCGATGTCAAGCACGGCCATGAAGGCGCCCAACAGGCTCGCCAGCACCGCCAGCCAGGTGCGGCCGCTGACCTTCTGGTCGGGCGGCGGCGGAAGGTAGTTTTCGTTGCCCATCGCGATTACTCGGCGATCTGCACTTCCACCTGCACCGACAGCCCCGGCACGATGCGCGCGGCCTGTTCGCCCAGCGCCTTCAGGCTTTCCGGCTCGAAGACGACCTTGACCGGCACGCGCTGCACGATCTTCGTGAAGTTGCCGGTCGCGTTGTCCGGCGGCAGCAGCGCGAAGCTGGCGCCCGATGCCGGCGCGAAGCTGTCGACATGGCCTTCCAGCTCCTTGCCCGGGAAGGCATCGACCTTCACGTGCACCTTCTGGCCCGGCTTCATCTTCGCGAGCTGGGTCTCCTTGAAGTTGGCGACGACCCAGGTCTCGGGCTCGACGATGGCGGCCAACTGCTGCCCGGCGTTGACGCGCTGGCCCACCTCCACGGTGCGCTTGCCGATGCGGCCATCGCTGGCGGCCTTCAGCTCCACGTAGCCGAGCTGGTTCTGCGCATCCTTCAGCTGGGCCTGCGTGGCGCTCTTCTGCGCATTGGCGGATTGGCGGGCGCTCTCGGCGGCGGCCACGGCCTCCCTGGCAGCGGAAGCGCTGGCCTTGCGGGCGGCCAGGTCGGCGCGGGCCACGTCGCGGGCGGCCAGCGCGGCGTCCAGCTCCTGCTTGCTGGTCGCGCGCAGCTCGGCGCCGAACAGCGCCTGGCTGCGCTTGGCCTCCAGCTCCGTGCGGGCCAGCACGGCTTCGGCCTGGGCGACCTGCGAGCCGGTCGCCGTCGCCTGTGCCCTGGCCTGCGCGATCTGCGCGGCACTGGTGGCAATGGCCGCATCGGCCTGCGCGATCTGCGCCTTCAGGCGCTCGATCTGCACGGCCGCGTCGGCCGGGTCCAGGCGCAGCAGCACGTCGCCGGCCTTGACGACCGCGTTGTCCTGCATGTGCATCTCGGTGACGACGCCGGCCACGCGTGTGGCGACCGGGTGGATGCGGCCGGCGACGAAGGCGTTCTCCGTTTCCACGAGGTGCTGGCTGCGCCACCACATGCGGCCACCCAGGGCTATGCCGCCGATCAGCAGGATGGCGCCGACGATGAGCAGCGGCACGGGTGGGCCCTTCTTGCCATTGACGTTGGGCTTGGGCGCGGCGGCGTTGTCTTGCGGTGCGTTCATGACAGGTTTCCTTGTTGTTGCTTGGTTTGTCTGGAGCTGAGGCGGCCCATGCCGCCGGACTGGAATCGTTGAAGTGCGGCGACCACCTGGCCCTCGTCGCTCATGACGAAGGGACCGTGGCGCACGACGGGCTCGTGCAGCGGCCGGCCGCAGAAGCAGGCCATGCGCAGGGCCTCGTCGGCCACGATGCGGGCGCTGCTGCCGACGGCCAAGCTGAGCGCACGGCCGGCGGACAGCGGCAGTTCGTCCGTGCGGCCACTGCCCTGGATGACGATGGCAAAGCCCTGCTCGCCTTCGGGCAGCACGAGGTCGAAGGCGGCGCCGGCATCGATGTCAACGAGGACCAGCGAGGCCGACGACGGCAAGTCCAGCCCGACCTCGGGACCGAAGACCTGCACCGCCCGCCAGCCCTCGCCGGCGCGGCGCGGCATCTGCTCCGGCGCCAGCCGCATGACGGTGGGCGCGCGCAGCTTCTGGTCGGCCGGCAGGTTCACGAAGACCTGCAGGCCATGCGCCTCGCGGCCGGCCTGGGTCGGGAATTCGTCGTGCATGACGCCGCGGCCGGCCAGCGTCCAGTGCAGGCCACCGGGCTCGATCGCATGTTCGCCGCCCAGCGAGTCGCGGCTGACCAGGCCGGTGGCCGAGTCGTCAAAGAGATAGGTCACCGCCGAGAAACCCGCATGCGGATGCGGCGCGAAGACCGGCTCGCTCATGCGGAAGTGGTCCACCATGAGGAAGGGGTCCAGCAGCGCCAGCGGCTCCCGCCAGCCCTCGGCCTCGAAGCCGTCGCCGATGCGCTGCCTTTGGGGTTGGAGAAGACGGGCGGTTGACATGATGGCCGCGACTGTAGAGAGTTCCATTTATGGCGAATAGCCACAAAACTCAAACGCATCGTTCCAGAAACGAAACGATATAAAACGAGAGGAACAGCGACATGAAAGTTGATGACCTGCTGCTGCTGGCCCAGGTGTACAAGGCCGGATCGCTGTCCGAGGCGGCCCGGCAGCTGGGCTGCCCCAAGGCCACGCTGAGCCGGCGCCTCACCGCGCTGGAGACGGCGGTCGGCGCCCGCCTCTTCGTGCCCGGCGCGTCCCGCATGACGCTGACCGAGCTGGGCGAGCAGCTCGCCGAGCGCGCCGCGCGGCATGACGACGACATCGCCGAGACCCGCCACTGGCTGGCCTCACGCGATGCGACGCCGCAGGGCAAGGTGCGCGTGTCGGTGCCGGCGGAGTTCGCCATGCTGGTGCTGGCCGAGAGCTTCGCCCGCTTCGTGCGCCGCTACCCAAAGGTCGAGTTGGAGGTGGACACGACGCCGCGCCGCGTCGACCTCTTCAACGAACCCTATGACGTCGTCGTGCGCATGGGCCCGGTGGACGAGCCCGACCTGATCGCCCGCCAGTACATGCTGCTGGAGCGCGGCCTGTACGCCAGCCCCGTCTACCTGCAGGCCCGGCCTGCGCCGCAGACGCCGGCCGAGCTGGCCGACCATGACTTCGTCGTGCTGACCCAGGCCAAGGGCATGTACCGCAAGCTGCTGAACGGCCGGCAGACGGCCGAGGTGGAGATGCGCGGCCCGCTGGAGGCCAACTCCATCGGCCTCGTGCTGTCGCTGACCCGGGCCGGAGGCGGCATCGGCAGCTTTCCGTTCGGCATGGTCGCCTCGGATATCGCCGCCGGCACGCTGGTGCCGGTACTGCCGGCCTGGAGCTACGAGCCCCTGCCCGTGACGCTGCTGACGGCCAGCCGCCGGTTGATGCCGGCCAAGACGCGGGCCTTCATCGACCACCTGTTCGAGACCGTTCCCGAGTGGGCCCACGTGAAGGGCGTCCTCGGGCCCGACGCGTTGCCGCGCAGGGGCTGACGCACCGCTCAGGCGCCGGTGGGCCGCAGCTGGCCCGGCTTCTCGTCCGCGCGCGGCTGGTGGTCACCTTTGCACAAGAGGGCCTGATGCGGGACGGCGAGGGCAATCTGCCCCCGGCTGAACGGTCAATCACCCCCGTGCTGGGCCCGCACGAAATCGACGAAGGCGCGCAAGGGCGCAGGCACGTGGCGGCGGCCGGGGTAGTACAGGAACGGCCCCGTGAAAGGCTGCCACCAGTTCTGCAGCAGCGGCTCCAGCGCCCCGCTGGCCAGATGAGGCTTGAGCCAGTCCTCGAACAGGTGAATGACGCCGCAACCTGCCAATGCCGCATCGACGGCGAGGTCGATGCCGCCGCCCGCACGCACGACCAACGGCCCGGCCGGGTCCACCGTCACGACCTCCGCCTTGCGCTGGAACTCCCAGGCCGGCATGGCGCCGCTGGCGAAACGCACGCGAAGGCAGTCGTGCCGCAGCAGGTCGCGCGGGTGCACGGGCCGGCCGCGGCGTTCGATGTAGCTTGGCGCGGCCGCCGTCGCGATGCGCTGGCGGCGGGGGCCGATGGGCAAGGCGATCATGTCCTGCTCCAGGCGCTCTTCGTAGCGGATGCCGGCATCGCAGCCGGCGGCAACGACATCGACAAAGCTTTCGTCCACCACCACCTCCAGGCGGATGTCCGGGTAAGCGGCCAGGAAGGGCGGCACCAACGTGGGGAGCACCAGGCGTGCCGCGCTGACGGGCACGTTCAGCCGCAGCGTGCCGGCGGGGCGGTCCCGAAAGCCATTGACCTCGTCGAGCGCGGCTTCGACTTCCCCGAACGCCGGCCCCAGGCGGTGCAGCAGCCGCTCGCCCGCCTCGGTGGGCACGACGCTGCGCGTGCTGCGATGGAGCAGCCGCACGCCCAGGCGCGCTTCCAACCTGCGCATGGCCTCGCTGAGGCTGGACGCACTGACGCCTTCGCCGCGCGCCGCCTCCCGGAAGCCGCCGGCGCGCGCCACGGCGACGAAGGCGGCCAGGTCGGCCATGTGATCTCCCATGACACCCCCGACTGTTCTGATTTCCGCACAACCTGTGCACATTGAACCACCTTATCGTACGACTCAGGCCTGCCTAGAGTTCACCCCGCCTTCGAAAGGAACCCTCATGAACTCACTCAACAAGGCCGGCACTTTCCGCATCGGCAACCGCACCGTGAAGCGCCTGGGCTACGGCGCCATGCAGCTCGCAGGCCCGGGCGTCTTCGGTCCGCCCAAGGACCGCGCGGCGGCCGTGGCGGTGCTGCGCGCCGCCGTGGAGGCTGGTGTCGACCACATCGACACGGCTGACTTCTACGGCCCGCACATCACCAACCAGGTCATTCGCGAGGCGCTGCACCCCTATCGCGAGGGTTTGGTCATCGCCACCAAGGTAGGCGCCAAGCGCGACCCGGAAGGCTCATGGCTGCCCGCCACGTCGGCCGGCGAGCTGACGCAGGCTGTTCACGACAACCTGCGCAACCTCGGCCTGGACACGCTGGAGGTCGTCAACCTGCGCAGCATGCTGAACGCGCACGGCCCGGCCGAGGGCTCGCTGGAAGAGCCACTCGCCGCCCTGGCGGCGCTGCAAAGCCAGGGATTGATCCAGCACATCGGACTGAGCAACGTGACCGCGCGGCAGATCGAGGAGGGCCGCCGCATCTGCGCCATTGCGTGCGTGCAGAACCACTACAACCTGGTGCATCGTGACGACGACGCGCTGGTACGAAAGCTCGCCGCAGACGGCATTGCCTACGTTCCGTTCTTCCCGCTCGGCGGCTTCACGCCGCTGCAGTCGGGCGCCTTGTCGGAAGTCGCCACGCAGCTTGGTGCCACGCCGATGCAGGTGGCGCTGGCCTGGCTGCTGCAGCGCGCTCCCAACCTGGTGCTGATCCCGGGCACCTCGTCGATTCAGCACATGCGAGAGAACATGGCAGCGGCTGAGTTGCGGCTGCCCCAGGATGCGATCGCCCGCTTGGATCGGATCGCCAACGTCATCCTGCACGACTGAGCGGCTGCCGTTTGGTCGTTGACTCCTCAGCCACACGGTCAGGCCGTCGTCAAGCAGCGATTTGGCGCGGCCAATCGCGACCTTCGCAGGCGGCATCCTCCCATCGCACGGCTCAGCCCACGCGGCCAAAGAAGCGGCGCACGTCCTCGACGAGCAGGTCTGGCGCATCCGTCGCCGCGAAATGGCCGCCTGACGGCATCTCCGTCCACTGCACGATGTGGGGATGCGAGCGCTCGACGAAGGTCCGCACGCTGCGGAAGTCGTTCGGGAACGACGCCAGTGCGGTCGGCGCCTTGTTGGGCAGCTCCCGGTAGCCGGCGCCGGTGCGGGCGTTCTCGAGATAGGACTCGGCCGCCTGGCCGCCCGTGGCGGTGAACCAGTAGATCGACAGATGCGTCAGGAAGCGCTCGCGGTCCATCGTGCGGGCCGCCTCGCCCTCGAAGCCGAAGAACAGCTCGGCGTTCCAGGCCAGCAAGCCGGTGGGCGAATCGACCAGGGAGAAGGCCAGCGTCGCCGGCCGCTTGGACTGGATCTCGACATAGCCGTTGTGCTTCTGGAAGCTTTCGAGGCTGGCCAGGCCGTCCCGCTCGAAAGCCGACAGCTTGTCCATCTCGCCCGGCGTGCCGTTGGGAAAGGCGAACACCTGCTGCAGGTGCACGCCCACCAGGCCGGGCGGGTTCAGGATGCCCAGCTCGCGCGTGACGAGGGCGCCGACGTCACCGCCCTGCGCGCCGTAGCGCTGGTAGCCCAGCCGCTTCATCAACGCATCCCAGGCCGCGGCCATGCGCGCGGCATCCCAACCCGGGCCGGACAGCGGCGTGGAGAACGCAAAGCCCGGCAGCGACGGGATGACGAGATGGAAGACCGTGGCCGGATCGAGCCCATGCGAACGCGGGTCGCTCAGCGGCCCGATGACATCGAGGAACTCGGCCACCGTGCTGGGCCAGCCATGCGTGAGAAGCAGGGGCAGCGCGTCCGGCTCGGGCGAGCGCACGTGCAGGAAGTGGACGGTCTGGCCGTCGATCTCGGTCGTGAACTGCGGATGGCGGTTCAGCTCGGCCTCATGCCGGCGCCAGTCGTAGTCGTTCAGCCATTGGTCGGCCAGCTCGCGGACGAAGGCGACCGGCTGGCCACGGCTCCAGTCCTCGGCCACGGCATGTGGCCAGCGCGCCTGGCGCAGCCGCTGCCTGAGGTCGTCGACGGCGGCTTGCTGGATGTCGATGCGGAAGGGGCGGACGGCGGCACTCATGGCGGGCTCCTGGTGAGGTGGGCGGAGCCGGTGCCGGCAAGCGGCCTGCCCGCCAAGCCGAGTGTTAGCGAACGCAAAGATTCGTGCGAGACAGGATGCGGAAACTTCGACCGCCGGGGGCCACGGAACAATGAAATGCCCCACGAACTGGACCAGAAAATGAAACCGATCTTCAGCCTCACTGCGCTCGCATTCACCACCGCGGCCCTGCTGCCCACCATGGGCTATTGCGCCGACGCCGCCCACGCGGCCAAGCATGCCGCCCACTGGACCTACGGCGGCGCGACCGGGCCGGCCAAATGGGCCAGCGTCGACGAGAAGTTCGGCACCTGCGCCATCGGGCACACGCAGTCCCCGATCGACATCCGCACGGCCGACGTCCAGGCGGCCGCCCTGCCCGCCATCAGCTTCGACTACAAGCCCACGCCGCTGAAGATCATCGACAACGGCCACACCGTGCAGGTCAACATCGCGCCGGGCAGTTCCATCACCGTCGGCGACACGCGCTACGACCTGCTGCAGTTCCACTTCCACAAGCCCAGCGAGGAGCGCATCAACGGCAAGTCCTATCCGCTCGTGGCTCATCTCGTTCACAAGAGCGAGGCCGGCCAGCTGGCCGTCGTGGCCGTGCTGCTGGACAAGGGTGCCAAGCAGCCGCTGATCCAGGCCGTGTTCGACAACCTGCCCAAGGCCAAGGAGCAGGAGACGCTGGTGCCCGGCCTCGGCATCGACCTGAACGGCCTGCTGCCGGAGAACCGCGCCTACTACAGCTTCGCCGGTTCGCTGACGACGCCGCCCTGCAGCGAGGGCGTCAGCTGGTTCGTGCTGAAGACGCCGGTGCAGATCTCCGCCGAGCAGATCGCCCGCTTCGGCCACGTCTACGCGATGAACGCGCGACCCGTGCAGCCGCTCAACGGCCGCGTCGTGCAGGCCAGCCAGTAAGGCCGTTCAGGGCGCTGCGCCGAGCAGCGCCCGCAGGCCCGCCTCGTCCAGCACCGGCACGCCCAGCGTGCGGGCCTTCTCCAGCTTGCTGCCGGCCTCCTCGCCGGCGATGACATAGCTGGTCTTCTTGGACACCGAGCCGCTGACCTTGCCGCCGGCCTCCTCGATCAGTGCCTGGGCCTCGTCGCGGCTGAGGTTGGGCAGCGTGCCCGTCAGCACCAGCGTCTTGCCCAGCAGCGGACGCGGCCGGTCGTCGCCCTCGCCCGCGCTTTCCTTCGGCTGCACGCCGGCCGCCAGCAGCTGCTCGACGACCTCGCGGTTGTGCGGCTGCGCAAAGAAGGTGTGGATGCTGGCCGCGACGATGGGGCCCACGTCGGGCACCTCCAGCAACTGCTCGACGCTGGCGTTCATCAGTTTGTCCAGCGTGCCGAAGTGGCGCGCCAGGTCCTTGGCCGTCGTCTCGCCGACCTGGCGGATGCCCAGCGAAAAGAGGAAACGCGCCAGCGTCGGATGCTTGCTCTTCTCCAGCGCGTCGACGATGTTCTGGGCGCTCTTCTCGGCCATGCGGTCCAGGGCCGCGAGCTTGGCGACGCCGAGCTTGTAAAGGCCCGGCAGGCTCAGCACGATGCCCTGATCCACCAGCTGCTCGACGAGCTTGTCGCCCAGGCCCTCGATGTCCATCGCACGCCGGCCGGCGAAGTGCAGCATGGCCTGCTTGCGCTGAGCCGGGCAGAACACGCCGCCGGTGCAGCGGTAGTCCATGCCGCCACGCTCGCGCGCCGCCTCGCTCTTGCAGATGGGGCAGGCCCTGGGCATGTGGAAGTTGGGCACGTAGTGCGGCCGCTCGCCCGGCACGCGCCCGACGACCTCGGGGATCACGTCGCCGGCGCGGCGGATGATGACCTTGTCGCCCACCCGCACATCCTTGCGGCGCATCTCGAAGAGGTTGTGCAGCGTCGCGTTGGACACCGTCGTGCCACCGACGAACACCGGCTCCAGCCGCGCCACCGGCGTCAGTTTCCCTGTCCGGCCCACCTGGATGTCGATGGCCAGCAGCGTTGTCACCTGCTCCTGGGCCGGGTATTTGTGCGCGACGGCCCAGCGCGGCTCGCGGGTCTTGAAGCCGAGCTTGTGCTGCAGTTCGCGGGAGTTGACCTTGTAGACGACGCCGTCAATGTCGAAGGGCAGCGCGTCGCGCTTGGCGGCCATGGCCTGGTGGAACTGCACGAGGCCTTCATGGCCCAGTGCGACGACGCGGTCGGCATTGACCGGCAGGCCGAAGACCTGCAGCGCGTCCAGCACCTGCGCATGCGTGGCCGGGATGTCCCAGCCCTGCACTTCGCCAAGGCCATAGGCGTAGAAGCACAGCGGCCGCTGGCGCACCAGGGCCGGGTCCAGCTGGCGGATGGCGCCGGCCGCCGTGTTGCGCGGGTTCACGAAGGTCTTGTCGCCACGCTCACGCTGGCGTTCGTTGAGCTTCTCGAAGTCGTCACGGCGCATGTACACCTCGCCACGTACCTCCAGCACCGCGGGGGCGTCGCCTTTCAGCCGCAGCGGGATCTGGCCGATGGTGCGCACGTTCTGCGTGACGTCCTCGCCCGTCTCGCCGTCGCCGCGCGTGGCGGCCTGCACCAGCACGCCGTCTTCGTAGCGCAGGTTCATCGCCAAGCCGTCGAACTTCAGCTCGGCGGCGTACTCGACGGGCGGATCCGCCGGCGTCAGGCCCAGCTCGCGGCGCACGCGGGCGTCGAAGGCGACGGCGCCGCCATCCGTCGTGTCGGTCTCGGTCGTGATCGACAGCATGGGCACGACATGGCGCACCGGCGTGAGCCCCGACAGCACGGCACCGATGACGCGCTGCGTCGGCGAGTCCGGCGTCAGCAGCCCGGGGTGGGCCGACTCGATGGCCTGCAGCTCCTGGAAGAGCTTGTCGTACTCGGCGTCCGGCAGCTCCGGCGCATCGAGCACGTAGTAGAGATGGGCGTGGTGGTTGAGCTGGGCGCGCAGCTCGGCGGCGCGCTGCTGGACGGCGGAGTCGGGCGTGGCGGTCATGGGGCCATTGTCGCGGCGGGAGAATGCCCGTCATGACTTCCCGCGTCGTCCTGCATGCCGGCCCCGCCGTCGGCTTCGAGCAGCCCTTCGAAATGCTGGCTGCCTGCCATGAGCGCGTGTGCCGCAGCCTGGACCTGCTGCAGCGCCTGCAGGCCCATGTGCTGCAGCACGGCGTCGACGCCCAGGCCCGCGACGCCGCGGCGGACGTGCTGCGCTATTTCGACATCGCCGGCCCCGCCCACCACGAGGACGAGGAGCGCCACGTGCTGCCGCGGCTGCGCTCTGCCGGCCTCGCGCCGCTGGCCGACTGGCTGCATGCCGATCACATCGAGATGGCGCGGCTGTGGGCCTTGCTGCGCGGGCCGCTGCAGGCCTGGTCGCGCGGCGACGCCGCGGAGCTGCCGGTCGACGTGTTGCAGCGCTACGTCGATCTCTACGAAGGCCACCTGGCCGCCGAAGACACGCAGGCCTTCCCGGCAGCACGCCAAGACGCGGACGCCACCGCGCTCGCGGTCATGGGCGACGAGATGGCTGCGCGACGCAGGCCTGGCGTCAGTTCCTGACCGGCCCGGCCGGCGCCACCGCGGTGATCATGACCTGGTCGACGCGGTAGCTGTCGACGTCGACGACCTCGAAGCGCCAGCCTTCCCATTCGACGACGTCGGTGCGCCGCGGGATGCGGCGCAGCATCACCATCAGGAAGCCGGCCAGCGTGTCGTAGGTGCCGGCATGCGGCCAGCCTTCGATGCCCAGCGCGCGTTCGACGTCGGGGATGGGCGTGATGCCGTCGGCGAGGAAGGAGCCGTCCTCGCGCCGCACGATCTGTTCCTCGTCATGCGGCGCCACCAGCGCGCCCATCACCGTGCTCATCACGTCGTTCAGCGTGACGACGCCGACGACGAGGCTGTACTCGTTGACGATGACGGCGAAGTCCTCGTGCGCGTCGCGGAACTGCGTCAGCATCTCCGACAGCGTCAGCCGGTCCGGCACGATGAGCACCTTCTTGACCAGCACGCCGCCGTCCTCGCGCAGCGACAGCCGCTCGTCGCGCAGCACGCGCTGGAACAGGTCGGTCGCGTCCACGTAGCCGACGACCTGGTCGATGTCGCCGTCGCAGACGAGATAGGTCGAGTGCGGCGTGTCGGCGATGCGGTTGCGGATCAGCGCGTCGTCGTCGTCGCGCGAGAAGAACACGATGCGCTCCCGGTTGGTCATCACCGTCTCGACGGTGCGCGTGTCCAGCTCGAACACGTTCTCGATGACCTGCTGCTCCTCGTCGGCGACGACGCCGGCCTGGTAGCCCGCCTCGGTCAACGCCAGGATGTCGCGGTAGCTGATGGTCTCGTCGCGCTTGGCCGGCAGGCCCAGCAGGCGGATCAGGCCTTCGGTGATGCTGCTGAAGAACCAGGCCAGCGGCTTCAGCAGGCGGCACAGCAGCAGCATGGGCCCGACGAGGGCCATCGCGACGCGCTCGGGCTCGTTCATCGACAGCCGCTTGGGCACCAGGTCGGCCATGACGATGAACAGCGACGTGATGCTGATGAAGGACGCCGCAAAGCCCAGTGTGGCCGCCGGCTCGGGCGCGACGACCAGTCTCAGCGCAGCCTCGAAATGAGGCGTGAAAGCGCCCTCGCCGACGATGCCGGCCAGGATGGCGACGGTGTTGACGCCGATCTGCACGACGGTGAAGTAGTCGCCCGGATGCTCCTGCACGGCCAGCACCTTGGCCGCACGCGCATCGCCGCCGTCGGCGCGCTGCTGCAGGTTGAGCCGGCGCGACGCGGCCAGTGACAGCTCGGCCATCGAGAAAAAGGCACTGGCCGCGATGAGGAGGGAAATCAGCAGCAGGCTGGTGGTCAAACGCCGTGTCCGGAAGCTGGAGTGCGGTCAGTTTATGCCGCGCTCCCGGCCTCGAGGCTGCACCTTTCCATGAAGGCCGTCGCCTCGGCCACCGGCACGGGGCGGGCATAGCCGAAGCCCTGCATCACATCGCAATGCCAGCCGCGCAGGCAGACCTCCTGGGCCGTGTCCTCGACCCCTTCGGCGACGACCGTCAGCCCCAAGCTGTGCGACAGCTGGATCATGGCCTGCACGATGGCCGCGCCGCCCTCGTCCTGGCCGAGGTCGCGCACGAAGGCGCGGTCGATCTTCAGGCGGTTGATGGGAAAGCGCTTCAGATAGGCGAGGCTGGAATAGCCGGTGCCGAAGTCGTCGATGGCCAGGTGCAGGCCCAGGGCGCGCAGCTCGGCCATCTTGGCGATGGTGGCCTCGGCGTCGTCCATCATGGCGCCCTCGGTGATCTCCAGCTCGATGAAATGCGGGTCCATGCCGGTGCTGGACAGGACGTCGCGCACGCTGCTCATGAACCCGGGATGCTGGAACTGCCGCGGCGAGATGTTGATGGCCACGACGGGCCGGCCCAGGCCGCCGTCATGCCAGGCCCTGGCCTGGCGGCAGGCGGTCTCCAGCACCCAGCGGCCGATGGGCACGATGAGGCCCGACTCCTCGGCCAGCGGGATGAAGCGGTCCGGCGGGATCAGGCCCTCGGGGCTGCGCCAGCGCAGCAGGGCCTCGAAACCCGAGAGCCTGCGCGTGCGCAGATCGCACTGCGCCTGGTAGAAGAGTTCGAGCTCACCGCGCTCCAGGGCCTGCGACAGGCGTGCCTCCAGCTGCAGCCTGTCCTGCTGGCCGCTGAGCAGCGCCGGCGTGAAGACGACGGCGCTGTTGCCGGGCTGGCCCTGGGCGTGCTGCATGGCCAGTTGGACGGCCTTGGCGACGTCGGAGAGCTGGGCGCCATGCCGCGGATACTCGGCGGCGCCGATGCTCAGCGTGACGGCCAGCTGCTGGCGCTGCACCTCGAAGACCGGCTGCATCACCAGCAGCAGCTGCTCCAGCAGGTCGTGCAGTGCATGGTCGTCGCCCGGCGCGGGCAGGATGGCACCGAAGGACAGGCCGTCCATGCGATAGAGCCTGCCGCCGGCGGGCTCGACGACAGACTTCAACCGGGCGGCCACCTGGCACAGCAGGTCATCGCCAGCGGCATGGCCCAGGCTGCCCATGATGCGGCTGAAGCGGTTGATGCTCAGTCCCAGGCTGACGAAGCTCTCGTTGCCGAGCTCACTGGCCCGTTGCTCCAGCGCGCGCCGGTTGGGCAGGCCGGTCACGCGGTCATGCAGGCCGACGTAGGCCAGCTCGGCGTTGTGGATCTGCAGCGTGCGGTTGGCCTTGCGGGCGCGGCGGTACAGCGCCACGGTCAGCAGCACGACGACGAGCATGGCGACGCCCAGGCCCAGCGTCAGGCGCCGCTCGCTGCGGTGGCGTTCGAGCTGGCTGGCCTGCAGCTCGTTGTCATGCCTGAGGCTCTCCAGGGCGCGCTGGTTCTGCTCGAAGCTGGAGCGGCGCTGCAGTTCCAGCACCGTGCTGACGCGGTCGTTGCGTACCAGCTCCGCCTCCAGCCCCAGCGCCCTGCGCGACTGGCGCAACGCGCCCGCCGCGTCGCCCAGGGCCTCCAGCACGGCGGCATGGCGGTTCAACTGTTCCAGCAGCCGGGTCTTGCGCCCCTGCTTTTCCAGGGAGGCCAGGCCTTCGTTGACCAGCTGTTCACCGGAAGCGGCCTGGCGCAGCCCGAGCCGTGCCAGCCCGGCGCTGATGGTGGCGACGGCCACGGTGTCGGCGTCACCCTCCTGCCTGGCCAGCTTCAGGGCCCGCTCGGCGTAGCGCCCGGCGGCCGCGAAGTTGCGTGCGCTCAGGTGCAGGTCGGCCAGTTCCTGCACCACTTCCGCCTGCGTGTTCAACCAGGTGGCGCCGCCCACGGCGGGGTTCACGGCGGCTGCGCTTGCGGCCGTGGCGGGTTCAATGCTGGCGGCCAGCCGACGAGCCTGTTCCAGGCTCTGGTCGTGCGCCGGCCCGCGGCCGGCCTCCTCCTCGACGAGGGACTCGATCAGCTTGGCAGCGAGCTGCAGCGGCAGGCTGCCGGCAGCCTCGGCCAGGCGAAAGGCCTGCTGGGCATCGGCGCGGGCGCCGTCGATGTCGTGCAGCGCCAGGCGCAGCGGCGCCAGCGCGTTGTGGGCCTGGGCACCCCGCCGCGGATTGGACTGGGCCTGTGCCGAACGGCTCGCCGCCGCGTAGCCGCGCAAGCCTTCCTGCAGATGGCCCGTCGCAACGCCCAGATTGCCCGCCGTCATGAAGACCCAGTAGCGCAGCGGCTCGTCCTGGGTCTTCTCGACCCAAGGCAGCGATTCGTTCACCCAGTCGTAGGCGGCATTCAGCCGCCCCGAGAGCTGCAGCATCGTCGCGCGCAGCGCAAAGGCCGAGGCCATGGCCGAGGTGTTGCCTTCGCGCTGGCCCAGGTCGATGAGCTCGGCCGTCGCCGCGTCGACGACGGTGAACTGGTCCATCAAGCCATGGGCATAGCCCCAGGCGGCGAGAAAGACGCGCAGGTTGTCGCCGCCCTGCGCCCGCGCCTGGGCTTCCAGCGGCCGCAGGCGGGCCACCACCTCGGGCGGCTCGTTGCCATGGCTGGCCTCGATGGATTCGATCTGCTGGGCCAGCGTCGGAGCGGCAAGGCAGGGACCGCTCAACAGCGACAGCGCCAGCAGCCAGCCTGCCATCCAGGGCCGGGTGGCGGGGGAACGGTCGGGACTGGAGGCTGGGGGAAGTCGGCCGCTGCGCATCGGGCTTTCGCGCCGTTAAACGCGCCGACTTTAGAAGCTTCACCTCGCGGGCGGTCAGCCAGACCGCGGCGTTTGCGCGGTCAATGTCACGTCACGCTGGCGGGAATCAGCTGAACAGGCGTCGCGCAGCCGGCGAACCGGCGGCCAGGTCACGCTCGGCCAGTGCCTCGTAGAGCTTCTTCAGCTCGACGTCGATGGCCGCGAACGCATGCAGGCCCAGCACCTGGCCGCGGTCGTCGCAGATCTCGGCTTCGAGGTCGCGCGCCAGGCCGCGTGCGGCCTCCTGCCAGACAGCAAAGGGCTCGGCTTCGGCCGGCGTCTGCGGCACGTCGAGCGACAGCGTCAGCTCGCGCAGCGACAGCGCCTCGGGGTCTTCGGCCAGCGCGGCCTGGGCGTCGAACTGCAGCGTCAGCACCGGCGGCGCGCCCTCTTCCGCCGACGGCAGCACGAGGCGCCCGGGCAGCGCGCCGGCAACAAAGCCATGGCGGCCGGCGGCCTGCTGCACGAAGCCGGGCGTCCACGCGGCCGCCCGGGCGCGCAGCAGCAGCGCGAGTTGGGCGTCGTGGCTGGCGGCGAATTGGTCCAGCTCGCGGGCGCGGGCGACGACGTCCAGCATGTCGGGGAACTGCACATAGCCGCCAATGCCATCGGCAAAGGCCTGGATCTTCTGCACGAACTCCGAGTACTCGATCTCGTTCACCGCGCCGCTGCGGTTGGCCATCTTCAGGCCGGCCTGGAACTCGCTGTAGCGCCGGCCCGGCGCGGGCAGTTCCCAATCACCGGTCTCGGCGTTCAGGCCCTCGATCTGCAGCGGCTTGGTGCCGGCGCGGCGGCTGCCGGGCTGGTGCTGCAGCGCCAGTTCGCCCGAGACGGGCGCTTCGACGGTGATGGTGGCGATGGCGTCGATCAGCGCATCGATGCGGGCCGAGGGCCGGCGCACCGGCCGCGCCACGGCGGGCAGCGTGACCTCCATCGAATCCGGCTCGACGACGGCGGCGGCCTCGGTCGACATCGGCGGTGCGTCGAAGCTGGGTTCTTCCATCGCCGGCACGGCGCGCCTGGGGCCGGCCTTGCGTGCCTGCCAGGCGCCATGGGCGACGACGCCGGCCAGCACGACGCCGCCGGCCATTGCCAGGAGTTGGGTCAGGGTGACGCTCATGCTTCAGCCATGGCCAAGGCCTTGTCCATGTCCACGGCGACGATGCGCGAGACGCCCTGCTCCTGCATCGTCACCCCAATCAGTTGTTCAGCCATTTCCATCGCAATCTTGTTGTGCGAGATGAAGAGGAATTGCGTGCCGCTACTCATCTTGCTGACCAGCTTGGCATAACGCTCGGTGTTGGCGTCATCCAGCGGCGCGTCGACTTCGTCCAGCAGGCAGAAGGGCGCGGGGTTGAGCTGGAAGATCGCGAACACCAGCGCGATGGCCGTCAGCGCCTTTTCGCCGCCGGACAGCAGGTGGATGGTGCTGTTCTTCTTGCCCGGCGGCTGGGCCATGACCTGCACGCCGGCGTCCAGGATCTCGTCGCCCGTCATCACGAGGCGCGCCTGCCCGCCGCCGAACAGCTCGGGGAACATGCGGCCGAAATGCTCGTTGACCTGGTTGAAGGTCGAGCCCAGCAGGTCGCGCGTCTCCAGGTCGATCTTGTGGATGGCGTCTTCCAGCGTCTTGATGGCCGCGTTCAGGTCGGTGCACTGCGAGTCCAGGAAGGTCTTGCGCTCGCGGGCCGCGGTCAGCTCGTCCAGGGCCGCGAGGTTGACGGCACCGAGGGCCGCGATCTCGCGGTTGATGCGGTCGATCTCGCCCTGCAGGCCGTAGAGCTTCACGCCACCGTCTTCGATGGACTTGGCCAGCGCTTCGAGGTCCACGGCCGCCGCTTCCAGCTGCTCGCGGTATTGCGCGCCGCCCAGCTGCGCGGCCTGCTCTTCCAGCTGCAGCTTGGTGATGGCCTCGCGCAGCGGGTCCAAGCTGCGCTCGAAGGTCAGCCGCTGCTCGTCGGCCTTGCGCAGGCGCAGGGACAGGTCGTCGTAGCTGGCGCGTACGGCAGACAGCGCCTGCTCGCGCTCAACCTTCAAGGCCAGGGCGTCCTGCAGGCCGGCTTGCGCCGCGGCGTCGTTGAAGCCGTCCAGCTCGGTCTGCAGGCTGGCGGCCGACGTGGCCACGGTGGCAATCTGCGCCTGCGCCGTCTCGATGCCGCGCTGCAGCTCGCCGCGGCGGGCGGCCAGCGTCTGCGTCGCGAAGCGCGCCTCCTGGGCGCGCCGCTCCAACACGCGCAGCTGCTCGCGCGCGTCGGCCAGCTTGCGTTCGGCGGCGATGACGCCGTCCTCCAGCTCGGCATGGCGCTGCTGCGCATCGCCGAGCTGGATGTCCAGCTCCTCGAAGCGCGCCTCGCCGACCGCGCGGCGCTCCTGCAGTGCCTCCTGCTGCCCGGCGATCTCGGCCAGCTCGGCGTCCAGCGCGCTGCGACGCTGCTGGCTGGCTTCGGCCTGCTGGGTCAGGCGCAGCAGCTCGACGTGGATCTGGTGGGCGCGCGTCTGCGCCTCGCTGGCCTCGCGGCGCAGCGCCGTCAGCCGCCCGTTGGCGTCGTTGAACTGGTGCTCGATGCGCGTGAGCTGGATACGCGCTTCGTCGGCGATCAGGTTCTGCGCGCGCTGGGCCGTCGTCAGCTGCTCGATCTCCTGGGCCCGGGCCAGCAGGCCGGCCTGCTCGGAGTCGGGCGCGTAGAAGGTCACCGAGAACTGGCCGACGGCATGGCCGGCCGGCGTCAGGATCAGCTCGCCATGCGTCAGCCGGTCGCGCGCAGCCAGCGCGGCGTCGAGGTCGGGCGCCGTGTAGACGCCTTCCAGCCAGTCGTTCAGCAGCGCGACAAGGCCGGCGTCTTCAAGCTTCAGCAGCGCGCTGAGCTTGGGCAGCGTCTCGTGCGTGTTGGCAATGCTGCCGGCCGGCGTCGAATAGAAGGCGAGGCGAGCCGGCGGCGCATCGAGTTCGAAGGCACGCACCGTGTCCAGCCGGCCCACGCTGAGCGCGCCCATGCGCTCGCGCAGCGCGGCTTCCAGCGCGTTTTCCCAACCCTGCTGGATATGCAGCCGGGTCCACAGGCCTTGCAGGCCGTCCAAGCCGTGCCTGGCCAGCCAGGGCTTGAGCTTGCCCTCGGTCTGCACTTTCTCCTGCAGCGCCTTCAGCGCTTCGAGGCGGGCCGTCAGCTCGGACTGCTTCGCCAGTTGCGCGTTGGCGTCCTGCTGCGCGGCGCGGCGCTGTTCCTCCAGCTGAGGCAGTTGCTCAGCCAGCTCCTGAAGGCGGCCTTCGGACAGCTCGCGCGCCTCGTCCGCCGCGGTGGAACGTTCGCGCAGCGCTTCCAGCGCGTCGTGGTCGGGCGCGCCGAGCGCACGCGATTCGGCGGTCAGCTTGTCCTCGCGCTGGCGCAGTGCCTTGACCTGCTCGTCCACGCTGCGGCTTTCGGCGGCCAGCACCTGGATCTGCTGCTGCACCTGGGCCACCAGCGCGCGCTGCTCGTTGGCGCGGGCCTGGGCTGCGCGCACGGCATCCTCGCTGTTGGGCAACAGGGCCTGCTGCTCCTCGGCCTGCGCAGCGAGGATCTCGCTCTGCTCGTCGGCGCCGGCGATCTGCTCGGCGATGCCTTCCAGCTCGGCCGTCGACTGCTCGACGCGCTCACGCCACTGCTGGTCCTGCGCATGCAGCTCGGCCAGGCGCTGCTGGGCGCGGTTGCGGCTCTCGACGACGAAGCGGATGCGCTCCTCCAGCCGGCTCACCTCCAGCTGGGCCTCGGCATAACGGCCCTGTGATGCGTGCAGCTCGTCACCCGCGGCGTAGTGCTGTTGGCGCACCTCTTCCAGCTCGGCCTCCACGGCGCGCAGCTCGGCGGTGCGGGCCTCCAGCGCCGTCTGCGCCTCGGCATGGGCGAGCTTCACGCGCGTCGCCTCGTTGCCGGCGTCGCGCAGTTTCAGCCACCAGAGCTGGTGCAGCTTCAGCGTGCCGGCGTCCTGCAGGCTGCGATAGCTCGCGGCCACCTCGGCCTGGCGCTCCAGCTTCTCGAGGTTGGCGTTCAGCTCGCGCAGGATGTCGTCGACGCGGGTCAGGTTCTCGCGCGTGTCCTTCAACCGGTTCTCGGTCTCGCGGCGGCGTTCCTTGTACTTGGAGACACCCGCGGCTTCTTCGAGGAAGAGCCGCATCTCCTCGGGCTTGCTCTCGATGATGCGGGAGATGGTGCCCTGGCCGATGATGGCGTAGGCCCGTGGGCCCAGGCCCGTGCCGAGGAAGACGTCCTGCACGTCGCGGCGGCGCACCGGCTGGTTGTTGATGAAGTAGGAGCTCGTGCCGTCGCGCGTCAGCACGCGCTTGACGGCGATCTCGGTGAACTGGTTCCACGGGCCGCCGGCACGGGCCGAGGAGTTGTCGAACACCAGCTCCACGCTGGAGCGCCCGGCCGGCTTGCGGTTGCCGCTGCCGTTGAAGATGACGTCCTGCATGGACTCGCCGCGCAGCTCGCTGGCCTTGCTCTCGCCCAGCACCCAGCGCACGGCGTCCATGATGTTGGACTTGCCGCAGCCGTTGGGCCCCACGACGCCGACGAGCTGACCGGGCAGCTGGAAGGTCGTGGGTTCGGCAAAGGATTTGAAGCCGGCGAGCTTGATCGAGTTCAGCCGCATGTAGCTTGGACGTAAGCCCTTGATTTGGCTAAAGAAAAGCGCCTTCAACGGGCGCTTCGACGGGGCCGGATGATAGCATTCGCACCCTCTCAGAAGACCCAAGCACCATGGCCACCAAGAAGTCCGCCGCCCCCGCCAAGAAGAACAGCAAGCCCAAGATGCGCGAGGTGCCGCCGAATCCGCCGAGCAAGCCCAGCAAGGACATCCTGGTCTTCCCGAACCCCAACCCCGGGCGCGACTACGTCATCCAGTTCCAGGTGCCCGAGTTCACCTGCCACTGCCCGCTGACCGGCCAGCCCGACTTCGCCCACTTCACGATCGACATGATCGCGGACGAACTCTGCGTGGAGCTCAAGAGCCTGAAGATGTACTTCTGGAGCTACCGCAACGAAGGCGCCTTCCACGAGAAGGTCACGAACAAGATCCTGGACGACATCGTCGCGGTGACCGACCCGCGCTTCATCCGCATCACGGCCAAGTGGTATGTGCGCGGCGGCATCTACACCAACGTCGTCGCCGAGCACCGCAAGCCCGGCTGGACGCCCGCGCCGCGCGTGGAACTGCCGGCCCATGGGTTCGAGTCGGGGATGCTGGGCTGACATGAATCCGCTGTTGAATCGACTGCACCCCTACCCGTTCGAGCGTCTTCGCGAGCTGACGGCCGGCATCACGCCCAACCCGGACTTCGCCCCGATCTCGCTGGGCATCGGCGAGCCGCGCCACCCGGCACCGGCCTTCATCGCCCAGGCCATCCAGGACGCGATGCCGCAGCTGGCCGCCTACCCCGCCACCGGCGGCACGCCGGCGCTGCGCGAGGCCATCGCCGGCTGGATCGCGCGCCGCTACGGCCTGGCGCTGAACCCGGCCACGCAGGTGCTGCCCGTCAACGGCTCACGCGAGGCGCTGTTCGCCATCGCGCAGACGGTGGTCGATTCGAGTCGCGCCGGCTCAGTAGTCGTCTGCCCCAACCCCTTCTATCAAATCTACGAAGGCGCCGCGCTGCTGGCCGGCGCCGACGTGGCCTACGCGAACTCCGACCCGGCCCGCAACTTCGCCGTGGACTGGTCGCAGATCGATGACTCGACCTGGGCCAGGACGCAGCTGCTCTACGTCTGCTCGCCCGGCAATCCCAGCGGCGCCGTGATGCCGCTGGCTGAATGGCAGGCGCTGTTCGAGCTCAGCGACCGCCATGGCTTCGTCATCGCATCGGACGAGTGCTACTCGGAGATCTACTTCCGTGACGAGGCCCCGCTCGGCGGCCTGGAAGCCGCGGCCAAGCTGGGCCGCAGCGACTTCAGGAACCTCATCAGCTTCACGTCGCTGTCCAAGCGTTCCAACGTGCCGGGCCTGCGCTCGGGCTTCGTCGCCGGTGATGCGGCGCTGCTGAAGAAGTTCCTGCTCTACCGCACCTACCACGGCAGCGCGATGAGCCCCATCGTGCAGGCCGCCAGCATCGCGGCCTGGGGCGACGAGGCCCACGTCGTCGAGAACCGCGCGCGCTACCACCACAAGTTCGCCGCCGTCACGCCCTTGTTGAGCGAAGTGCTCGACGTGGCACTGCCCGACGCCGGCTTCTATCTGTGGGCGGCTGTTCCAGGTGGTGACGATGTCGCCTTCGCCCAAGGCCTGCTCGCTCAATACAATCTCGTCGTCCTGCCTGGCAGCCTGCTGGCCCGCCCGGCCCACGGCAGCAACCCTGGCGCCGGGCGCATCCGCCTGGCCCTGGTCGCCGACGAGGCCGAATGCCTCGAAGCCGCCCGCCGCATCGTCTCCTTCACGAAATCCCGCCCATGAACATCGCCGAACTCCAAAGCACGATCGACCTCGCCTGGGACAACCGCGCCTCGCTCGACCCCGTCAATGCGCCCGAAGTGCGCCAGGCCGTCGACCACGTCATCGCCGAGCTCGACGCCGGCCGCCTGCGCGTGGCCACCCGCGAGGGCGTGGGCCAGTGGACGGTGCACCAGTGGATCAAGAAGGCCGTGCTGCTGTCCTTCCGCCTGAACGACAACCGCATCATGGGCGACAAGGAACTGACCTTCTTCGACAAGGTGCCGACCAAGTTCGCCGGCATGTCCGAGGCCCAGCTGCGCGCCACCGGCGTGCGCGTCGTGCCGCCGGCCGTCGCCCGCCGCGGCAGCTTCCAGGCCAAGAACGTCGTGCTGATGCCCAGCTACGTGAACATCGGCGCCTACGTCGACGAAGGCGCCATGGTCGACACCTGGGCCACCGTCGGCTCCTGCGCGCAGATCGGCAAGAACGTGCACCTCTCAGGCGGCGTCGGCATCGGCGGCGTGCTGGAGCCGCTGCAGGCCAACCCGACCATCATCGAGGACAACTGCTTCATCGGCGCCCGCTCCGAGGTCGTCGAGGGCGTCATCGTCGAGGAGAACTCGGTCATCTCGATGGGCGTCTACATCGGCCAGAGCACGCCGATCTACGACCGCGCGACCGACACCGTCAGCTACGGCCGCATCCCGGCCGGCTCCGTCGTCATTTCGGGCTCGCTGCCCAAGGACGGCGGCCGCTACTCGCTGTACGCGGCCATCATCGTGAAGCGGGTCGATGCGCAGACGCGCTCCAAGACCAGCATCAACGAACTGCTGCGCGCCTGAACATGAGCACCCCTGGCGCCGGCAACATGGAGCGCATCCTGCGGCTGATGGCCGACAAGGGTGCGTCGGACTGCTATCTGTCTGCCAACATGCCGGTGCTGATCCGCATCAACGGTCAGACCGTGCAGCTGTCCGACCAGTTGCTGACGCCGCCGCAGCCGCGCCAGCTCATCGCCGAGGTCATCGACCCGGTCTCGCTGGCCGAACTGGACAACTCGGGTGAGCTGAACATCGCCGTGTCGGTGCGTGGCGTGGGCAGCTTCCGGCTGTCGGGCTTCCGCCAGCGCGGCTCCATCGCCGGCGTGTTCCGGCACATCCCGCATGACATCCCGACCATGGACAGCCTGGGCCTGCCGCCCATCCTCGGCGGCATGGTCAAGGAGAAGCGCGGCCTCATCCTGATGGTGGGCGCCACCGGTACCGGCAAGAGCACGACGCTCGCGTCCATGCTGGAGCTGCGCAACCAGACGATGACCGGGCACATCCTCACCATCGAGGACCCGATCGAGTACCTGTTCAGCAACAAGCGCTCGGTCGTCAACCAGCGCGAGATCGGCCGCGACACCGCCTCGCTGCAGATCGCGCTGAAGAACGCGCTGCGCCAGGCGCCGGACTGCATCCTGATCGGCGAGATCCGCGACCGCGAGACGATGACAGCGGCCATCAGCTATTCGCTGTCCGGCCATCTCGTGATGGCCACGCTGCACGGCAACAACACCTACCACGCACTGAACCGCATCCTGTCCTTCTACACGCCGGAATCCCGCCCGGCGCTGCTGAACGACCTGGCCGCGGGCCTCAAGGCCGTCGTGTCGCAGCGCCTCGTGCGCGCCACGGCCGGCGGGCGCGTGCCGGTGCTGGAGATCCTGTTCAATACCAAGCTGACCGCCGAGCTCATCGAGCAGGGCGACTTCGCCGGCGTGAAGGAGGCGATGGAGAAGTCCATCGCCGAAGGCTCGCAGACCTACGAAGAGCATTTCGCCAAGCTCATCACCGACGGCACCATCACCCGCGAGGAAGGCCTGGCCTTTGCCGACTCGCCCACCAACCTGCTGTGGCGACTGCAGAACGAGGCGCCCGGCGCCCGCCTGACGAATGCGCCGCGCAAGGAAGAGAAGGCCGGCGACGAAGCCAGCTTCACCGAAATCACCCTGGACGTCCGCGGCACTTGAAGCTGATTGACTGCATCGACACCCAAGCCGCCCGCCTCGCCCAGGCGGGCTTGTTTTTTGGCCATGGCACGACGAATGCGTTCGACGAGGCCCTATGGCTGGCGCTGTGGCGCCTCGGCATCCCGCTGGACGAGCTGGATGCGAACGAAGAACGCGAGCTGAGCGAAGCCGAAGTGGCCGCCATCATCGCGCTGGTCGACGAACGCATTGCCACCCGCAAGCCCGCCGCCTACCTGACCGGCGAGGCCTGGCTGCAGGGCGTGCCCTTCACGATCGACGAGCGCGCCATCGTGCCGCGCAGCTTCATCGCCGAGCTGATCGCCGATGCCAGCATCGACCCCTGGCTGAACCCGGCCAGCCGCCGCGTGCTGGACCTGTGCACCGGCAACGGCAGCCTGGCCGTGCTGGCGGCGATGGCCTGGCCGGACGTGGAAGTCGATGCGCTGGACATCGACACCGACGCGCTGGCCGTGGCCAGGCTGAACGTCGAGCGCCATGACCTGGCGCTGCGCATCCGCCTGCTGCAGGGCGACGGCCTCGCGGGCGCGGAGGGCAAGTACGACCTCATCCTCTGCAACCCGCCGTACGTCAACAGCGCCAGCATGGCCGCCCTGCCCGCCGAGTACCTGGCCGAGCCCGAGCTGGCGCTGGCCGGCGGCATGGACGGCATGGACTTCATCCGCGAGCTGCTGCGCGCTGCGCCCGCCGCGCTGAACGACGACGGCGTGCTGGTGCTGGAGATCGGCAACGAGCGCGAACACTTCGAGGCGGCCTTTCCGCAGCTCGAAGTCGTCTGGATGGAAACCTCATCGGGCGCCGACCAGGTGCTGCTGGTGACGAAAGAGAATTTGCTTTGATCACGATTCGCGACATCACGCTGCGCCGCGGCGTCAAGGTGGTGCTGGACGGCGCGTCCGCCACGCTGCAGCCCGGCGAGAAGATCGGCCTCGTCGGCCGCAACGGCGCCGGCAAGTCCAGCCTGTTCGCACTGCTGACCGGCCGCCTGTCCAACGACCGTGGCGAGGTCGAGGTGCCACGGCACTGGCGCCGTTCCGAAGTCGCCCAGAACATGCCCGAGACCGACGACGGCGCGACCGACTACGTGCTGCAGGGCGACCTGACCCTGGTGGCCGCGCGCATTGCGCTGGACGAGGCCGAGAAGGCCAACGACGGCCATGCGATGGCCGACGCGCATGCCGCGCTGGCCGATGCCGGCGCCTTCGATGCCCGCTCGCGCGCCCAGGCGCTGCTGATGGGCCTGGGCTTCCGGACCGACCAGCTCGACGCGCCGGTCAACAGCTTCTCCGGCGGCTGGCGCATGCGCCTGCAGCTGGCCCGCGCGCTGATGTGCCCGGCCGAGCTGATGCTGCTGGACGAGCCGACCAACCACCTGGACCTGGACGCCCTCGTCTGGCTGGAAGCCTGGCTGCAGCGCTACGACGGCACGCTCATCATCATCAGCCACGACCGCGAGTTCCTCGACGCGATCACCAAGGTCACGCTGCATCTGGACGAAGGCAAGCTGGTGCGCTACGGCGGCAACTACACCAGCTTCGAGACGCAGCGCGCCGAACGCATGGTGCTGCAGCAGGCGGCATTCGCCAAGCAGCAGGAGAAGGTCGCCCATCTGCAGAAGTTCATCGACCGCTTCAAGGCCAAGGCCAGCAAGGCCAAGCAGGCGCAGAGCCGCGTGAAGGCGTTGGAGCGCATGGAGAAGCTGGCGCCGGTGCTCGCGTCGGCCGACTTCAACTTCGAGTTCCGCGAGCCGCTGAACCTACCCAACCCGATGCTGATGTTCGACGAGCTGTCGGCCGGCTATCGCACCGACGAGGGCGAGAAGATCATCGTCCGCGGCGTCGACCGCTCCGTGCTGGCCGGCCAGCGCATCGGCATCCTCGGCGCCAACGGCCAGGGCAAGTCGACGCTGGTCAAGACGATTGCCCGCGCGCAGGCGCCGATGGGCGGCAAGCTGACCGAGGGCAAGGGCCTGTCCATCGGCTATTTCGCCCAGCAGGAGCTGGACGTGCTGCGCCTGGACGAAGGCCCGCTGGAACACATGGTGCGCCTGGCCCGCGAGGTCGGCCCGCAAGGCCGCGAGCAGGAGCTGCGTGACTTCCTCGGTCAGTTCCGCTTCACCGGCGACATGGTCAACCAACAGGTCGGTAGCCTGAGCGGCGGCGAGAAGGCGCGGCTGGTGCTGGCCATGCTGGTGTGGCAGCGGCCAAATTTGCTGCTGCTGGACGAACCGACCAACCACCTGGACCTGAACACCCGCGAGGCGCTGTCGCTGGCGCTGAACGAGTTCGAGGGCACCGTCATGCTGGTCAGCCACGACCGCGCACTGCTGCGCGAGGTCTGCGACGAGTTCTGGCTGGTGGCCGACGGCGTCGTCAAGCCCTTCGACGGCGACCTGGACGACTACCAGCGCTGGCTGCTGGACCAGAGCAAGGAAGCGGCCCGCGCGGCCAAGAAGGCTGCGTCGGCGCCTGCGCCCGCGCCGGTCGTGGCGGCAGCTGCGCCCGCTCCCGCGCCACGCGAGGATCGCAAGGCCTCGGGCCAGGCCCGCGCCAAGCTGGCCGAGCAGACCCGCCCGCTGCGCAAGGAGATGGAAGCCATCGACAAGCGCCTGCACGAGCTGGCGGCCGAGCGCGCCGACATCGAGGCCCAGTTGGCCGAAGGCGCCGCCGCGTCGGCCATCGCTGAAATGGGCAAACGCCTGAAGGCCATCGCCGACCAGCTCGAAGCCGACGAGATGCGCTGGCTGGAGCTGGGCGAGCAGATCGAGGCGATGACGGCCGCTTAAAGCGCCAGCACCGCTGCCAGCGCCAGCGCGCCGGGCAGCGCCTGCACGAACAGGATCTTCTTCGACGCCGTGGCCGCGCCGAACACGCCGGCCACGACGACGCAGCCCAGGAAGAACACCAGCCAGGGCTTGCCCGCGCCCGCGGCGCCCAGCATCAGCCCGTAGACGAGGCCCGCCGCCAGGAAACCGTTGTAGAGCCCCTGGTTGGCCGCCAGCGTCTTGCTCTGCTCGGCGAAGTCCGCCTTCAATCCGAAGGCCTTGCGGCCCAGCGGCTTCGTCCAGAAGAACATCTCCAGCACCAGGATGTACACGTGCAGCAGCGCCACCAGCGCGGCCAGCACGATCGCGACCATCTCCATCTTCTTCTCCATTCGTCATTGGGGGTGGCGCATCGTCTCAGATCGCACTAGCGTCCGGTGTCGCCAAAAAGACCATTTAGGTTGTGTGCAATTAAATTGATGACTACAGTTCATCCCATGGCACGCAGCAAGGCCCCCACCTCCGACGACGCCCGCGCGCAATGGCTGCAGCTGGACCGCCAGCTCTGCTTTGCGCTCTACAGCAGCTCGCTGGCCATGACCAAGCTCTACAAGCCGCTGCTGGCGCCGCTCGGCGTCACCTATCCGCAGTACCTCGTCATGCTGGTGCTGTGGGAGGGCGACGGGCTCAGCCATCACTTGAGCGTTGGACAGCTCGGCCAGCGCCTGTCGCTGGACTCGGGCACGCTGACACCGCTGCTCAAGCGCCTGGAGGCGCTGGGCCACATCGAACGCCGCCGCGCCAGCGACGACGAACGCCGCGTCGACATCTTCCTGACGCCCCGGGGCCGCAAGCTGCGCCAGCTGGCGCTGGACATCCCCAGCCATCTCGCCTGCGCCAGCGGCTGCGAGCTGGACGAAGTCATCGCGCTGACGCAGCGGTTGCAGCAGCTGCGCCAGCAACTCACGCGGTCGGCCAACGAGGCCGGCTGATCCTTTCCCCACCCACCCCTGAAGGAGCCACCATGGCCATCGAGAAAGCCCTCTACACCGCCACCGCCACTGCCACCGGCGGCCGCGCCGGCACCGCCAAGTCGTCCGACGGCGTGCTGGACCTGACGCTGTCCACGCCCAAGGAACTGGGTGGCGCCGGCGGCCCGGGCACCAACCCCGAGCAGCTGTTCGCGGCCGGCTATTCCGCCTGCTTCATCGGCGCGATGAAGGCCGTTGCCGGCAAGCAGAAGATCGCCCTGCCCGCCGAGGTCTCCATCACCAGCGACGTCGCCATCGGCCCGCACGCCAACAAGCCCGGCGCCTTCGGCATCCAGGTCGACATGAAGATCTCCGTGCCCGGCATGGAGCGCGCACAGCTCGAAGAGCTGGTGAAGACGGCCCACGAGGTATGCCCCTACTCCAACGCCACGCGCGGCAACGTCGACGTGACGCTGACCATCGTCTGATCCTCTGCCGGCCCGCGCCGTTCGTGACATGCGTCACGACGGCGTCATGGCGGCCGGCCAGCATCGCGGGTCTTCCAAACCACCCGGAGACCCTCGATGCGCCCCTTCCTGTCCACCATGCTCGCCAGCGCGCTGCTGGCCCTCGCCGCACAAAGCCGCGCGGCCGAGCCGGTGCTGATCGGCATGGGCACGCTCAGCAGCTCGCTGAGCGACCTGTCGGGCCTCAACTACTCGCTGGAAAGCGGCATCGCGGCCAACCAGCTCGGCGGCGTCGGTTCAGCGCTGGCCTGGGCCGGCGGCAACACCTTCCTGGCCCTGCCCGACCGCGGCCCCAATGCAGAGGCCTGGGTTGGCGGCTCCACGCTGGACAACACCACGTCCTTCATCAGCCGCTTCCACACGCTGCAGCTGAATCTCGTCGCCACGCCCGGCGGCGCGCTGCCCTACACGCTGCAGACCTCGCTGCAGGCCACGACGCTGCTGTCCAGCCCCACCGCGCTGACCTACGGTCCCAAGGCCGCCACGCTGACCGGCCTCGTCAACAGCAGCGCCCTCGCCGCGGGCAGCACGAACTACTTCAACGGCCGCTCGGACAACTTCGGCGCCGGCCTGTCCACCAACCCGAACAACGCCCGCCTGGACCCCGAAGGCCTGCGCGTCTCCAACGACGGCAAGAGCGTCTTCGTGTCCGATGAGTACGGCCCCTACGTCTACCAGTTCGACCGCGCGACCGGCCAGCGCCTCCGCACGTTCTCGCTGCCCAACAGCTTCGCGATCAGCCAGCTGAGCAGCACCGGCGCCACCGAGATCGCCAGCAACACCGCGTCCGGCCGCATCACCAACAAGGGCATGGAAGGCCTGGCCATCTCGCCCGACGGCAAGACGCTGTTCGGCTTCATGCAGAGCCCGCTGGCCCAGGACGGCGGCGACGGCGGCCGCTACAACCGCATCGTCAGGATCGACATCGCGACCGGCGCCGTCAGCCAGTTCGCCTTCGACAACCAGATCAACGGCAAGGCCTACAACAGCAGCGAACTGCTGGCGCTGAACGACCATGAACTCATCGTGCTGGAACGTGACGGCAAGGGCCTGGGCGACGGCGCGCCCGGCTCCAAGGCGGCCGTGAAGCAGCTCGTCAAGATCGACCTGGCCGGCGCCACTGAAGTCAGCGGCATCGCCGACCTGCGCACGCAGCCGGGCGCAGCCATCGTCGGCACCAGGTTCCTCGACATCCGCGCCGCGCTGAACGCCGCCGGCATCCCGGACTCGCAGATTCCTTCCAAGCTCGAAGGCATCGCGTTCGGCCAGGACGTCGTCGTGGGCGGCAAGACGATGCACACGCTCTACCTGAGCAACGACAACGATTTCCTCAGCACCGCCATTCCCAATGGCAGCACGTCCGCCGTCCCCTACGGCAACCAGTTCTACGTCTTCGCCTTCGAAGGCGGCGGCCTGGTCCAGCAAGGCCTCACGGCCGCGGTGCCCGAGCCGAGCAGCTACGCCATGCTCGCCGCCGGCCTGGGCGTGCTGGGCTTCATCGCCCGCCGCCGCAAGAAGGCCTGATCAGCCGCCAAGCAAGGCCAGGATCAGTTCAATCCTGGCCTTGACCGGGCTCAGCGCACCTGCCGTCGGCAGCAGGCCGGGCAGCTCCATCACCGGCCCGGCGTCGCAGCGCGTGCTGCGCACGATGCGCACGCCGCGCGCCTCGGCCTCGTGCAGCGCCGCGTCCAGCGGTTCGGCCAGCGTGCCATTGCCGGTGCCGGCGGCCACGATGCCGTCGACACCGGTGGCCAGCAACGCCCGCACGACGCGACCGTCGGCGCCGGCATGGTTCATGACGATGTCCACGCGCGGCCAGCGCTCCGCCGGCGTCGCGAGGCGCGCCAGGCCCAGTGCCTCGCCCGCAGGCCAGCGGCCGAGCAGGCGCACAACGCCCTCTTCCACCCGCGCCACCAACGCGCCATCCGCCGACTCGAACGCATCGACGCGATAGCTGTGCGTCTTGCGCACCTGCACCGCGTCGTGCACGCGGCCGGCGAAGGCGACAACGACGCCCGCGGCGCCCGGCGTCGCCGCGACCTGCACCGCATCGGCCAGGTTCTGCGGCCCGTCCGGCGCCAGCGCCGTCGCCGGCCGCATCGCCGCCGTCAGCACGACCGGCTTGGCCGGCGCCAGCACGCGGTGCAGCAGATAGGCCGTTTCTTCCAGCGTATCGGTGCCATGGGTGATGACGACGCCACCGACCTCCGGCCGCGCCAGATGCGCCTGCACGGCGCTCGCCAGCACCTGCCATGTCGCGAAATCCATGTCCTTGCTGTCCAGCTGCGCGACCTGGTGCGCCTCCAGGCGCCGCCCGGCCAGCGTCGGCACGGCGGCCAGCAAATCCTCCACGCGCAGCTGTGCCGCCGTGTAGCCCACGCCGTCCGCGGCGCTCTTCGCAGTGCCAGCGATGGTGCCGCCCGTGCCGAGGATGACGATCAGGGGCTCAGGTATTTGCAATTTTCAATTCCTGGATAAAAATACAGATACTGGATACGCAACCAGCCCAACTCATAAGGCCGCACGTGCAAGACCAACCCAAGCTTACCGCCCGCCAGCAGCAGATCTTCGACCTGGTCCGCAATGCGATCGAAAGCACCGGCGCCCCGCCCACCCGCGCCGAGATCGCCGCCGAGCTGGGCTTCAAATCCGCCAACGCGGCCGAGGAACACCTGCAGGCCCTGGCCCGCAAAGGCATGCTGGAACTCGTGGGCGGCACGTCCCGCGGCATCCGGCTCAAGTCCGACGCGCTGAACGCCGTCAACCGTGCCCGCCAATCCAGCCTGCCCATTCCAAGCCTCGCGCAGCTGACGCTGCCGCTGATCGGCCGCGTCGCCGCCGGCGCGCCCATCCTGGCGCAGGAGCATGTCGAGCAGACCTACACCGTGGAGCCGAGCCTCTTCGCCAAGAAGCCCGACTACCTGCTCAAGGTCAAGGGCATGAGCATGAAGGACATCGGCATCCTCGATGGCGACCTGCTGGCCGTGCAGTCCACCAAGGAGGCCCGCAACGGCCAGATCGTCGTCGCCCGCGTCGGCGAGGAAGTCACCGTGAAGCGCTTCAAGCGCGACGCCGACGGCATCCGGCTGCTGGCCGAGAACCCCGACTTCGAGCCCATCGTCGTTGGCGAGAGCGAACACTTCAGCATCGAAGGGCTGGCCGTGGGGCTGATCCGCGGGCAAGGGTTCAACTGATCCCCCGCGCAGACGGTTGAATCCGTCTGCTCCACTGAAACGAAAAGCCCAGTTCTCGCGGATTGGGCTTTTTGTTCGGGCACGCGCCGTGCCGGCTCAGGCCATGAGCACATCGCGAACCCCGAGAGGGGAGATCCGAATCGGCATTTCAGGCTGGCGTTATGCGCCCTGGCGCGGCGTCTTCTACCCTGAAGGCCTGGCCCAGCGTCGCGAGTTGGAATTTGCGTCGCGGATGCTCCCGACTATCGAGATCAACGGCTCGTTCTACTCGCTGCAACGCCCGGAGTACTACGCCAATTGGCGCGACGAAACCCCGCCGGGCTTCGTATTCGCGGTGAAGGCGACGAAATACATCACCCATGAGAGGCGGCTGAAGGACGTCGAGACGCCGCTGGCCAATTTCCTCGCCAGCGGCCTCCTTGAACTGCGTGACAAGCTCGGCCCCATCCTGTGGCAGTTCCCGCCGATGCTGCCCTTCAAGCCCGAGCGCTTCGAGGCCTTCTTCGCGATGCTGCCGCACGACACCGAGGCCGCAGCGAGCATCGCCCGGCGACACGATGAACGCATGGCCGGCCGCGTGAGCCTGGCGATCGACCGCAAGCGCCCCTTGCGCCACGCCGTGGAGATCCGCCACCCCAGCTTCGCCGATCCGGCATTCATCGCACTATTGCGGCGCTTCGGGATTGCGCTGGTGGTGGCCGACACCGCCGGCAAATGGCCCTTGCTGGAAGACCTGACGGCCGACTTCGTCTATGTGCGCCTGCATGGCGACAAGGAGCTCTACGCCAGCGGCTACAGCGACGAAGCGCTGGACCGCTGGGCATCGCGCTTCGATGCCTGGAGCCGCGGCCGCCAGGTGGCCGACGCCCGCCTGGCCTCTGCGCAACCAGCGCCCCGCAGGGCGCGGCGCGACGTCTACTGCTATTTCGACAACGACGTGAAGGTCCATGCGCCCTATGACGCAGCGATGTTGAGCCGCAAGCTCGGCATGGTGAGCCCGATCGGCGAGCGAGGCGCGCCCCTGCCCGAGTGGGCCAAGCCAAAGTCCCACCAACGCGGTCTCGACATCTGAACAAGGAAACAAGGGCGGAGCGCCTCTGCAAGGCCGGCGCATCCCCGGTTCCTGTCGACGTCAGTGCCGGAACTCGTCGGCGGCAATGCCGAACTTGCGCAGCTTGTCGTACAGCGTCTGGCGGGCGATACCGAGTGCGGAAGCGGTGGCGGGCTGGTCGCCCTTGTGCCGCCGCAGCTCCTCAAGGATCACGGTGCGTTCGAAATGCTCGACCTGCTGCGGCAGGCCGTGCGCGAGCATGCCGGCCTGCTCGTCGGCGCCGCGAGCCTGGGTCAGCCGATTGCCGAGCAAGCCCAGCACGAAGCGATCGGCCACGTTGCGCAGCTCGCGCACGTTGCCGGGCCAGGCGTAGGCCATCAGGTCCGCCAGTTGGTCGCTGTTCGGCATCGGCGCCGCACGGCCGTAGCGGCTGGCCGCCAGCAGCGTGAAATGCTCGAACAGCAGCGGGATGTCTTCACGCCGTTCACGCAGGGGCGGCAGTTCGATGAAGGCGACGCCGATGCGGTAGTACAGGTCGGCGCGGAACTTCTGTTGCTCGCTCAGGCGGACCAGGTCCTCCTTGCTCGCGGCGACCACCCGGCAGTCGAAGGGGATGGCCTTGTTGGAGCCGATGCGCTCGATGCTGCGCTCCTGCAGCGCCCGCAGCAGCTTGATCTGCACGGCCATCGGCATGCTTTCGATCTCGTCGAGGAAGAGCGTGCCGCCGTCCGCGTACTCGAACTTGCCCACCCGCACACGGTTCGCGCTGGTGAAGGCACCGGCCTCGTGGCCGAACAGTTCGCTCTCGGCCAGCGCCTCGGGCAGGCCGCCGCAGTTCAAGGGCACGAAGTGCTGGCGACGGCGCTCGCTGTGGTCGTGCAGGCAGCGCGCGACGAGTTCCTTGCCGGTGCCGGTTTCGCCGTAGATCAGCACGTCGGCAGACGTGTCGGCCAGCGCCATGACCGTGCGGCGGACCTGCTGCATCTGGGCCGACCGGCCGATCAGCACCGCCTGGATGCCATGCCAGTTCTCCAGCGCCTCATGCAGCGCCCTCACCTGCAGGCTCAGCTGACGCTGCTCCACCGCGTGGCGAACGATGGCGATCAGCCGCTCCGAATTGAAGGGCTTCTCGATGAAGTCGTAGGCGCCCTCGCGCATGGCCTTCACCGCCATGGCGATGTGGCCGTGGCCGGTGACGAGGATCACCGGCAGCTCGGCGTCGATGCGGCGGATGTCCGGCAGCCAGTCGGCACCGCTCAGGCCGGGCAGGCGCACGTCGCAGACCACGACGACCGGCGCAGCGAAGCTGATCTGGCTGCGCGCCCGCTCGGCGCTGGCGAAGACCTCGACGTCGAAACCGGCCAGCTGGAGCGCCTGGGCGGTGCTCATGCGGACGTCGTCGTCGTCCTCGACGAGCAGGATGCGGATGGCCGGGGCTGCGGTGGCTGTGTTCATTCCGTGGGTTGGGCGGTAGGCAGGTCGAGGGTGAAACAGGCACCGCCCTCGGCACGGTTGTGGGCTTGGAGCGTGCCGCCGACGGACCGGGCCAGCTCGGCCGAAATGACCAGGCCCAGCCCCAGCCCGGTGCCGGGGGGCTTGCTGGTCACGAAGGGCTCGAACAGGCGCGGCAGGATGTCGGCCCGGATGCCGGGCCCGGTGTCGGCGATGCTGAGGATCACCCGGCCGTCCTGCGGCCGGGCGCGCACCTGAAGCAGGCGCTGGGGAGCGCCCTTCATGGCATCGATGGCGTTGCGCATCAGATTGCTCAGGAGGCTGCTCATCGCGGCCTCGTCGGCCAGCACTTCCAGCCCGGGCGGCTGGACATCGGCCTCGAAGCGGATGTCCAGCGCCTGCAGTTCGGCGCCGAGGCCGGCCTGTGCGTCGGCAATGCAGCGCGCCAGCGGCAACAGGGTGCGCGGCAGATCGCTCTTGTAGGCAAACGTCTTCAGCTGCGTGGTCAGCCGCGCCAGGCGGTCGACCATGCCGGTGATGCGCTGCAGGTTGCCGCGCACGTCGTCGGTACGGCCATGGTCGAGCAGCACGCAGGCGCTGTCCGACAGCGTGCGCAGTGCCGTCAGCGGCTGGTTCAGCTCGTGCGCCATGCCTGCCGACATCTGGCCCAGCGCCACCATCTTGCCGGCGTGGACCAGCTCGCTCTGCGCGGCCCGCAGCTGGGCCGTGCGCGCCACCACCGTCGACTCCAGGTTGTCATGCGCCGCCTGCAGCGCGGCCTGGCTGGCCAGCTTGTGGCGCACGGCGCGGCGGCGCTGCCACAGCGTCACGGCGACCAGCAGCAGCACGGCCACGCCCAAGCTGGCCGTGACGGCGGCGTAGCGTGCGGCTGCCTGCACAGGCGCAAGATCATCCAGCGCCACCAGGCGCCAGTTGCTGCGTTGAAGCGCGCGTGCGGACGCCAGATGCGCCACGCCATCGAGCGCCACGACCTGCGCATCCTTCGACAAGGCCTGCAGCGGCACCCAGTCCAGCGGCTGCAAGGTGGCCGCGCCGTAGGGCCGCGAGCGCTGAACCTCGGCGCGCTGGCCGGCGTCCAGCGGCGCCAGCGGGCGGTAGCGCAGCTCGTCGCGAGTGGACAGGATGACGACGCCGCGCTCGTCGATCAGCAGCACGTCGCCCGGCAGCTGGCGCCAGGCCTTGACGGACTCGTCGATGTCGACCTTGACGGCCACCACGCCGCGCAGCTGCGCGCCGCTGCGCAGTGCATAGGACATGTAGTAGCCGGGCTTGCCGCTGGTGATGCCGACGCCGTAGAAGCGGCCGCGGCCTTGCTCGACGGCCGCGCGGACATAGGGGCGGAACGACAGGTCCTGGCCGATGGTGGTGCCGGGCCGGTCCCAGTCGGATGCGGCCAGCGAGACGCCGTTCGCGTCCAGCACGTAGAGCATCTCCGCACCGGCCGTGGCGTTGACGCCGGTCAGGTAGCGGTTGACGGCTTCGCGGTGCGGCGCCGCGGACGGGTTGTCCAGCAGGGCCGGCACCACCGGGTTGGTCTCGAGCAGGGCCGGCAGGTAGTCGAAGCGGGCCAGGTCGGCGTCCAGGCCGGTGGCCAGCATGTCCAGCCTGTGCTCGGTCGCCTCGCTCAGCCGCGCCAGGCCGGCCCGCAGCGCCAGTTGATGGCCGGCATAGGCCGCGGCCAGCACCAGCAGCAGCGCGCCGCCCCAGCGCGGCAGGCCACGCCAGCGGCGCTTTGCGACGGGGAAAGCGCGCAGCGCCGGATCGCGTGGAGACATCGGCCGTGTATCGCACAAGGCCGGCATCACCGCATCAGCAGCAGCACGGTGGAGGTTCATGCGTAGGTCAACTCACCCGCCTTGCCCCGGAACACGCGGTAGGAAAACACCGTGTAGCCGATGATGGCCGGCACCGAGATGCAGACGCCGACCAGGATCACCTTCAGCGCCTCCGGGCTGCTGGCAGCCTGCCACAGCGTCAGCCGATCCAGCACGACATAGGGATAGATGCTGTAGGCCAGGCCCAGGAAACCGAGCACGAACACCCCCACCAGCAGCGCGAATGGCAGCCAGCACAGCGGCCCGCGCACCTGGCGGCTCTTCAGCAGGGCCAGCACCGCCAGCAGGCTGACGCCGGTCATCATCGGGATCGCCAGCAGCGCGATGATCTCGGGCAGTGCGAACCAGCGCTCGCGCACGGTCGGGCTGACCCAGGGCGTGGCCATCGAGATCAGCACCAGCCCGCCGACCATCGGCGCCCAGGCGATGCGCGCCCAGCTCACCGCATGGGCCTGCAGCTCGCCCTCGGTCTTCATGATCAGCCAGGCCGCGCCCATCAGCACATAGGCCATCGGCAGCGCGATGGCGATGGCCGCGGCGAACAGCGGGTAGTTCCAGCCCTCGCCGAAGCCGCTGACATAGCGCCCCAGCATCCAGCCCTGGGCCGTCGAGGCCAGCGCCGAGCCGGCGAAGAACAGCCGGTCCCAGGTGCGCTTGTGCGTGTCCTTGGCCTTGACGCGGAAGTCGAAGGCCACGCCGCGCAACGTCAGGCCGACCAGCATCAGTGCCACCGGCAGGTAGAGCTCGCCCAGCACCAGGCCATGGGCCTTGGGGAAGGCGATGAGCAAGATGCCCACGCCCAGCACCAGCCAGGTCTCGTTGGCATCCCAGAACGGGCCGATGGACGCGACCATCACGTCCTTCTCGGCGTCCGTCGCGCGGTGCATCAGCATGCCCACGCCGAGGTCGTAGCCGTCGCTGACGACGTAGATCAGCATGGACAGGCCCATCAGCACCATGAAGACGATGGGCAGGGCGGCGTCGAAGCTCATCCAAGTCATACGGCACCTCCCGGCACGACGGGCGACGTGATGGCACCGGCCGGTGTCGCCGCCTGTTCGGCCTCCTCCATCGCCAGCACCTCCTCGGGCTTCCCGGCCATGTACTTCAGCACCGTGACGTAGGCGACGATCAGCGCCAGGTAGAGCGCGACGTAGAGCAGCAGCGTCGTCCCGACCATGGCGGACGGCACCTTGGACACCACGTCCGCCGTGCGCACCAGCCCGTAGACGATGAAGGGCTGGCGGCCGATCTCGGTGACATACCAGCCGGCCAGCGTCGCCACCCATCCGGAGAAGGTCATGCCGGCGAACAGCCACAGCAGCGCCCGCGGCAGGGCCCGCGCCTGCCAGCCGGCGCGCCTTCCCAGCCACCAGCCCAGCCAGCTGGTCGCCAGCATCAGCAGGCCGACGCCGACCATGACGCGAAAGGCGAAGAACAGCGGCAGCGGCGGCGGATGGGCATCGCCGAAGCTGTTCAGGCCCTTGATCTCGCCGTCCAGTTCGTGGGTCAGGATCAGGCTGGCCAGGCGCGGCACGGCGATCTCGAAATGGTTGCTGCGCGTGGCCGCGTCGGGAATGGCGAACAGCAGCAGCGGCACGCCACGCCCGGTCTCCCAGACGCCTTCCATCGCGGCGATCTTGGCCGGCTGGTGATGCAGCGTGTTGAGGCCATGCATGTCGCCGACGAAGATCTGCAGCGGCACCAGGAGCGCCGCCAGCGTGATGCCGACGCGCAGCACCCGCGGCGCCGAGCGCTGCGCCACGCCGCGCAGCAGCTGCCAGGCCGACAGCCCGGTCAGCAGGAAGGCGCAGGTCAGCGCCGAGGCCAGCACCATGTGCGTGAAGCGATAGGGGAAGGAGGGGTTGAAGATGACCTCGACCCAGCTCTTCACGTGGTACGCGCCGTCGCGGATCTCGTAGCCGGCGGGCGTCTGCATCCAGGAGTTCAGCGCCAGGATCCAGAACGCCGACAGCGTGGTGCCGAAGGCCACGAAGAAGGTCGACATCAGGTGCACCCTCTCGCTGACCTTGCCATGGCCGAACAGCATGACGCCGAGGAAGCCGGCCTCCAGGAAGAAGGCCGTCAGCACCTCGTAGCCCAGCAGCGGGCCGGCGATGTTGCCGACGCGCTCCATGAAGCCCGGCCAGTTGGTGCCGAACTGGAAGCTCATCGTGATGCCGCTGACGACGCCGAGCGCAAAGGTCAGCGCGAACACCTTGGTCCAGAAGCGGTAGGCATCCAGCCAGCCGCGGGCCAGCGCGGCGTCGCGGCCCTGCCGTGTCTTCAGCCATCGCCAGCGGAAGAACAGCAACAACCAGCCCAGGGCGATGCTGATGGTGGGGAAGAGGATGTGGAAGCTGATGTTGGCCGCGAACTGCAGGCGGGCCAGCATCAGCGCATCCATCGTCGCTCTCCTCTTTCAGCGGGTCAGGACTTGCGCGAGCGGGTGGCCGCCGGAGCGGGCGCCGAGCCGCCCTGCTGCAGCGCGTCCGACATGCCGATCAGCACGCCGCTGACCAGCGTCGTGTAGCTGTCCAGCATCGCCTGCGAGGCCTTCAGCCCCAGCGCCCGGCCGTCGCGCAGGTTCTTCTGCGTCTGTTCCATCAGCTGCTCCAGCGTCGCACTGGCCTGCGCGCCGGTGCCGGTGGCCTTGCCCTGCATGCCCTTGAGCACATTCGCCCACGGCCCTTCGGGAACGGCCGCCGCGCCCGCGCCGGCCGCGGCCTTGCGCACGGCGGCAAACAGCGCGTCCTCCATTTTGTCGATGTCGGCGAGGGCCTTCTTGACCTGGGTCTCGCCGAGGCTGACGCCCTGGTCCACCATCTGCTGCAGCGCCTTGCGATTGGCCTGCACGGCCTGCTCCAGCGCGGCGTCCATGCCGGCGAAGGCCTTGCCGAGCAGACCCTCGACGACCGACGCGTCCAGCGGGCTGTTGGCCGCGCCGGTGGACGCCGCCTTGGCCACCGTGTTGAGCACCTGCTTGATGTTGGCCAGGCTCAGCTCGCGGCCCTGCAGGGCCTTCAAGGTGCCGTCGAAAACCGCCTTGCGCAAGGCCTCGCCCTGCTTGGCCGTGGCCTGCGCGAACTGTGTGATCAGCGCGTCCTGATCGATGCCGTGTTTGATCATGTCGATGTCCTCATTGCATGTGTTGGCCACCGTTGATGGCGATGTTGGCGCCCGTCACGAAGGCGGCTTCTTCCGAAGCCAGGTAGATGATGAGGCCGGCCACTTCCTCCGGCTTGCCCAGGCGACCGACGGGGATGTGCGGCAGGATCTTGCTGTCCAGCACTTCCTTCGGGATGGCCGTGACCATCTTCGTGCCGATATAGCCCGGCGAGATGGTGTTGACGGTGACGCCCTTCTTGGCCACCTCCAGCGCCAGCGCCTTGGTGAAGCCGTGCACGCCGGCCTTGGCGGCCGAGTAGTTGGTCTGGCCGAACGCGCCCTTGGAGCCGTTCACCGACGACACGTTGATGACGCGGCCCCAGCCACGCTCGGCCATGCCGTCCACCACCTGCTTGCTCATGTTGAACAGGCTGTCGAGGTTGGTGCGCAGCACGGCGTCCCAGTTGACCTTGTCCATCTTCTTGAAGGTCATGTCGCGCGTGATGCCGGCGTTGTTGACCAGCACGTCGATGGCGCCCAGCTTGGCCTGCACGGCGGCCACCGCCTCGCCGCAGGAGTCGTAGTCGGCCACGTCGCAGGGCACGGCGAGGATGTCGTAGCCGCGCTCCTTCATCTGCGCCAGCCATTCGGCATGCGTCTTGTTGCCGGGCGAATAGGTCACCGCCACCTTGTAGCCGGCGTCGACCATCTTGACGGAAATCGTCTCGCCCAGGCCGCCCATGCCGCCGGTGACGAGCACCACATGTTGTCGAGTCATCGCGTGTCTCCAGTGAGTAGTCGGGAAAGTTGCTTCAGGCAAGTTCGACGGCCAGGGCCACGCCCATGCCGCCACCGATGCACAGCGAGGCCAGGCCCTTGCCCGCGCCGCGGCGGCGCATCTCATGCAGCAGCGTCACGAGGATGCGGCAACCCGAGGCGCCGATGGGGTGGCCGATGGCGATGGCGCCGCCGTTGACATTGATCTTGCTGGTGTCCCAGCCCATCTCCTGGTTGACCGCGCAGGCCTGGGCCGCGAAGGCCTCGTTGATCTCCAGCAGGTCCAGGTCCTGCGCGTTCCAGCCGGCCTTCTGCAGGCACAGGCGCGAGGCCGGCACGGGGCCCATGCCCATGATGCTCGGATCCAGGCCCGCGCTGGCATAGCCGCGGATCACGGCCATCGGCTTGAGACCTAACGCGGCCGCGCGTGCAGCCGACATCACCAGCACGGCGGCCGCGCCGTCGTTCAGGCCCGAGGCATTGCCGGCCGTCACCGAGCCGGCCTTGTCGAAGGCAGGGCGCAGGCCGGCCAGGGCCTCGGCGCTGGTCTTGCGGTTGATGAACTCGTCGGCCGCGAAGACGATGGGCTCGCCCTTCTTCTGCGCAATGCTGAAGGGCAGGATCTCGTCCTTGAAGCGGCCCGCCTCCTGGGCCGCCGCGGCCTTCTGCTGCGAAGCCAGCGCCAGTGCGTCCTGCTGCTCACGCGTGATGCCGTACTTCTTGGCGACGTTCTCGGCCGTCGTGCCCATGTGGTACTGGTTGTAGACGTCCCACAGGCCGTCGACGATCATGGAATCGACCAGCTTCCAGTCGCCCATGCGCTGGCCGTCGCGCGAATTCGGCAGCACATGCGGCGCGGCGCTCATGTTCTCCTGGCCGCCGGCGATGACGATCTCGGCGTCGCCGCACTTGATGGCCTGGGCCGCCAGCATCACGGCCTTCAGGCCCGAGCCGCAGACCTTGTTGATCGTCATTGCCGGCACCGAAATCGGCAGGCCGGACTTGATGACGGCCTGGCGCGCCGGGTTCTGGCCCGAGCCGGCGGTCAGCACCTGGCCGAGGATGACCTCGGACACCGCATCACCCGCCAGCCCGGTCTTCTCCAGCAGGCCCTTGACGACATGCGCGCCGAGCTCCGGTGCCGCCGTCTTGGCGAGCGTGCCGCCGAACTTGCCTACCGCTGTGCGTTGTGCGGCCACGATGACGATATCGGTCATGTCTGTCTCCTTGGGGTTGAAAAGGTCTGCTTGAATCATTCGGCGCGGGCCTTCACGTAGCGCCCGGGCGCCGCTTCGATGACGGGGAAGGCGGCATTGCCCGGCTTGCGCGGCGCGGCGACCCGCTCGCCGGCATGGCCGGCCAGCCAGTCGCTCCAGGCCGGCCACCAGCTGCCTTCGGTGCGCTCGGCCGCGTCCAGCCAGTCCGACGCCGCGGCTTGCACGGCGCCCGACCAGTAATGCCGCTTGCGCCTGGCCGGCGGGTTGATGACGCCGGCGATATGGCCGCTGGCGCCCAGCACGAAGCGCGTCTCGCCGCCCAGCAGGCCGGTGCTGGCATAGGCCGTCTGCCAGGGCACGATGTGGTCCTCGCGCGAGGCGTAGAGGAAGGCCGGCACGTCAACGGCCGACAGGTCGACCGGCACGCCGCACTGCACGGTGCCGCCGGGCTCGCGCAGGCGGTTCTCGAGATAGGTCTGGCGCAGATACCAGCAGTACATCGGGCCGGGCAGATTGGTGTCGTCGCTGTTCCAGAACAGCAGGTCGAAGGCCGGCGGCGCCTGGCCCTTGAGGTAGCTGTTGGCGACATAGGGCCAGATCAGGTCGTTGGCGCGCAGCGCGGCGAAGACCTGGGCCAGCTCGCGCCCGTGCAGCAGGCCGCCCCGGCCGATCTCGGCCTCGCGCTTGGCCACCATGGTCTCATCGACCATCAGGCCCAGCTCGCCGGTGTCGCTGAAGTCCAGCATCGTCGTCAGCAGCGTCATGCTGGCCGCGGGTTGGTCGCCACGCGCCGCGGCCACCGCCAGCGCACTGGCGAGCAGCGTGCCGCCGATGCAGAAGCCCAGCGTGTTGACTTGGGTCGCCCGGCTGATGCGCTGCACCACCGACAGCGCCTGCAGCACGCCCTGCTCGATGTAGTCGTCCCAGCCGTAAGCGCCCTGCCCTGCGCCGACATTGCGCCAGGACACGAGGAAGACGGTGTGGCCCTGGGCCACGGCATAGGCCACCAGCGAGTTCTCCGGCTGCAGGTCGAGGATGTAGAACTTGTTGATGCAGGGCGGCACGATCAGCAGCGGGCGCTTGTAGACATGGGACGTCGTTGGCGCGTACTGGATCAGTTGGATCAGCTCGTTCTCGTAGACGACGCTGCCCGGCGTCGTCGCCAGCTCGCGGCCCACCTCGAAGGCCTGGTCGTCGGACATCGAGATGCGGCCCTTGGCCACGTCGGCCAGGAACAGCCGCGCGCCCTCCACCAGGCTCGCGCCACCGCTGTCCAGCGCGCCCTGCAGCGCCTCGGGGTTGGTGGCCAGGAAATTGGCCGGGCTCATCGCGTCCAGCACCTGGCGCAGCGCAAAGCCCCATTGCGCCTTGCTGCGCTCGTCCAGCGGCGCGGCGGCCAGGGCCCGGCCGGTCAGGTGGGTGAACTGCAGATAGCTCTGCGCCAGCGGCGCGAAGCGCGGGTCGCGCTGCCAGGCTTCGGCGCCGAAGCGGCGGTCGCCCGCGGTGTCGGGAGCAAAGGCCGCCGCCCAGAACGCGCCCATCTGGGCGGCCAGGCTTTGCTGCCAGGTCAGCATTGCCGATCCGGCGGCGGGCCATAGCGCGGCCGGCGTGCGCAGCAGGTCGTCCAGCCATTGGCCGGCATCGAGCTTGGGTGCGGGGGCGTTCACGATCATGGCCCTTTCAGTGCAGCTTCACGTGCGGCTCGGTGCGCCGCGTGATCAGGCGGGCCAGCGTGTCCAGAGCCATCTTGGCGAAGCCGTGCAGCGCCAGCTCATGCATCTTGTAGAGCGACACGTACATCAGCCGGGCAAAGGCGCCCTCGATCATCAAGCTGCCGCCAATGAGGCCGCCCATCATGTTGCCGACGGTGCTGAACTCGCCCAGCGAGACGAGGGAGCCGAAGTCGCGGTACTGGTAGGGCTGCAGCGGCTGGCCCGCCAGGCGGCGCTTGATCTGCCGTGCCACATGCGAGGCCTGCTGGTGCGCCGCCTGCGCGCGCGGCGGCACCCAGCCGCCCTTGCCACCATTGGCCTGGGGCCAGGCGCAGGCCGCGCAGTCGCCGATGACGAAGATGTCGGCATCGCGCGTGGTCTGCAGCGTCGGCTGCACGACCAGCTGGTTGCTGCGCGTCGTCTCCAGCCCGGCGATGTCCTTCAGGAAGTCCGCCGCCTTGACGCCCGCGGCCCACACCACCAGCTCGGCCGGCAGCATGCGGCCATCGGCCAGGCGCACGCCGTCGGGCAGCACCTCGGCCACCTTGGCCGACGTGTGGACCTGCACGCCCAGCCTGGCGAGCAAGGCCTCGGTGGCCTGCGACAGCCGCACCGGCAGCGCCGGCAGCACACGGTCAGCCGCCTCGATCAGGTTGACCTGGATGTCCTTGTCGGCATCGACGCGGTCCAGCCCGTAGGCGACCACCTCGCGCGTCGTGCGGTGCAGCTCGGCCGCAAGCTCCACGCCGGTCGCGCCAGCGCCGATGATGGCCACATGCAACTGCTCGGGCCGCAGCGGCGTGGCCTGGGCATGGGCGCGGATGCAGGCATTCACCATGCGCGCATGGAAGCGCTGCGCGTCGGCCTTGGACTCCAGCTTCAGCGCGTGTTCACCGACGCCGGGCGTGCCGAAGTCGTTGCTGAGGCTGCCCAGCGCCAGCACCAGCGTGTCGTAGCCGAACACGCGGTCCGGCGTGACCTCGCGGCCGTCCGCATCCAGGTAGGGCGCAACGCGGACCTCGCGGCGCTGCCGGTCCAGGCCGGTCATCTCGCCGATGCGGAAACGGAAGTGGTGCCAGTGCGCCTGGGCCAGGTAGTCCACCTCATGCGCGCTCAGGTCCATGCTGCCGGAAGCGATCTCGTGCAGCTTGGGCTTCCAGACGTGGGTGCGGTTCTTGTCGATCAGCGTGATGTCGGCGTGGCCGCGCTTGCCCAGGCTATCACCCAGGCGGGTCGCCAGTTCCAGCCCACCGGCACCGCCGCCAACGATGACGATGCGGTGCTTGCTTGCGGCGCTGTTCATGGGGCGGTTCCGGTGGTGGCGGGCCGAGCCGGCCTCAGCGTGCCGTGCCGACGGGCATGCGGGCCTGCTGGGCGTCGAGCACCGCTTCGGGCTCGTCGGCCTCCGCATCGGACTCCTGGTTCAGGTGGCGCTGCATGCGGGCGGTGTCCAGGTCGCCGGTCCACTTGGCCACCACCACGGTGGCCACGCCGTTGCCGATCAGGTTGGTCAGCGCGCGCGCTTCGGACATGAAGCGGTCGATGCCCAGGATCAGCGCCAGACCGGCCACCGGCACATGGCCCACGGCCGACAGCGTGGCCGCCAGCACGATGAAGCCGCTGCCCGTCACGCCGGCCGCGCCCTTGGAGGTCAGCAGCAGCACCAGCAGCAGCGTCAGCTGCTGGGTCAGCGTCATCGGCGTGTTGGTGGCCTGGGCGATGAAGACGGCGGCCATCGTCAGGTAGATCGACGTGCCGTCGAGGTTGAAGGAGTAGCCGGTAGGGATGACCAGCCCGACGACCGACTTCCGGGCGCCGAGGTTCTCCAGCTTGGCCATCATGCGTGGCAGCACGGACTCGCTGGACGAGGTGCCCAGCACGATCAGCAGCTCTTCTTTGATGTAGCGGATGAACTTCCAGATCGAGAAGCCGTGCGCGCGGGCAATGCCGCCCAGCACGATGAAGATGAAGAACAGGCAGGTGGCATAGAAGGTCGCCATCAGCTGGCCCAGCTGCAGCAGCGAGGACACGCCGTATTTGCCGATGGTGAAGGCCATGGCGCCGAAGGCGCCGATCGGGGCCACCTTCATGATGTAGCCGACGATGACGAACAGCACGTGCGAGAACTTCTCGATGAAGTCGAACACCAGCGTGCCGCGGCCGCCGAACTTGTGCAGCGCGAAACCGAACATGACGGCGAACAGCAACACCTGCAGGATCTCGCCCTTGGCGAAAGCATCGACCACCGTGCTCGGGATCACATTGAGCAGGAACTCTGTCGTGGAGGCCATCTTGCCCGGGCCGGTGTAGGCGGCGATGCCCTTGGTGTCCAGCGTCGTGACATCGATGTTCATGCCGGTGCCCGGCTGCACGAGGTTGATGATCACCAGCCCCACCACCAGCGCGACGCTGGAGACGATCTCGAAGTACAGCAGGGCCAGCCCGCCGGTCTTGCCGACCTTCTTCATGTCCTCCATGCCGGCGATGCCGACCACCACGGTGCAGAAGATGATGGGCGCGATGATCATCTTGATCAGCTTGATGAAGCCGTCGCCCAGCGGCTTCATGGCCGCGCCCGTCTCGGGCCAGTAATGACCCAGCACCACGCCGATGACGATGGCAGTGATGACCTGGAAGTAGAGCGACCTGTAGAAAGGCTTGGATACGGGTTGGTGGTCCACGTGTGTCTCCTGGTGATGCTGTCTTCGGGTACGTTCTTGCCGATGCTGGGGCTCAGAGGCCGACGGCGTGCGCCTGCTCGTCGGCGTGGTAGCTCGATCTGACGAGCGGCCCGCAGGCCGCGTGCGAAAAACCGAGCGCCCGCGCCCGTGCCGCCAGCACCTCGAAGGCCTCGGGTTCCACGTAGCGCTGCACGATCAGGTTGCCGGCCCGCGGCTGCAGGTACTGGCCCACGGTGAGCATCTCCACGCCGTGCTCGCGCAGGTCGTGCATGACGGCGGTCACTTCCTGATCGGTCTCGCCCAGGCCCAGCATCAGGCCGGACTTGGTCGGCACCTGCGGGCAGCGCTGCTTGAAGGACTGCAGCAGCCGCAGCGAATGGCCATAGTCGGCGCCCGGCCGTGCCTGGCGGTACAGGCGCGGCACGGTCTCGAGGTTGTGGTTCATCACATCGGGCGGGTCGGCGGCGAGGATGTCCAGCGCAATCGTGGCCCGGCCGCGGAAGTCCGGCGTCAGCACCTCGATGCGGGTCGCGGGCGACTGGCGCCGCACGGCACGGATACAGGCCGCGAAATGCGCGGCGCCACCGTCCCGCAGGTCGTCGCGGTCGACGCTGGTGATGACGACGTACTTCAGGCCCAGCGCGGCCACCGTGTCGGCCAGGCGCTCGGGCTCCAGCGGGTCGGGCGGCTGCGGCTGGCCGTGGGCGACGTCGCAGAACGGGCAGCGCCGCGTGCACAGCGCGCCCAGCACCATGAAGGTGGCCGTGCGCTTGCCGAAGCACTCGCCGATGTTGGGACAGGCAGCCTCCTCGCAGACCGTGTGCAGGCTGGCATCGCGCAGCACGCGCTTGACCTCGCGGAAGTTCTCGCCCTGCGACAGCCGCACGCGTATCCACGCCGGCTTGGCCAGTGTGGGCGTCGCCTCGACATGGATGGGGATGCGCGCCGTCTTGGCCGTGCCGCGCTGGATGACGGGCTCGTTCATGCCCGTCTCAGTCGAGGCTGCGGGGGCTGACACGTTGGGCCGCCGCGACATCCGCCGCCGCCAGCGCCGTCATGTTGACGATGCGGCGCACCGTCGCCGAGGGCGTCAGGATGTGCACCGGCTGGGCGGCCCCCAGCAGGATGCCGCCCACGGTGATACCGTTGCCCGCCGCGACGCGCAGCAGGTTGTAGGAGATGTTGGCCGCATCGACGTTGGGCATGACCAGCACATTGGCCTCGGTGCTGAGGCCGGAGTCGGGGAACTCCTGGTCGAGGATGGTCTTGGACAGGGCCGCGTCGCCGCGCATCTCGCCCTCCACCGCCAGCGCCGGCTCGCGCGCCTTGATGAGGCCGAGCGCCGCGCGCATCTTCAGCGCCGACGGCGCGTCCGAGCCGCCGAAGCTGGAATGCGACAGCAGCGCCACGCTGGGCGTCACGCCAAAGCGGCGCACGGCCTCGGCGGCCAGGTGGGCGATCTCGGCCACCTGCTCGGCGCTGGGGTCGCGGTTGACGTGGGTGTCGCAGATGAAGAGCTGGCGCCCGGGCAGCATCAGCATCTGCATGGCGGCCAGCGTCTGCGTGCCGGCCTGCAGGCCGATCACCGTGCGCACATGGCGCAGGTGGTCGCCGTAGTTGCCGAAGGTGCCGCAAAGCATCGCGTCGGCGCGGCCCTGGCGCACCAGCATGGCGGCCAGCAGCGTGGCCCGGCTGCGCATGTCGGCGCGCGCTGCCGCGCGGGACACGCCGTCGCGGCGGCGCAGCTGGAAGTAGTCGTCGGCCGCATCGCCGTAGACCGCGGGATCGAGCTGGTTGACGACCTCGCAGTCCGCACCGGGCACCAGCCGCAGGCCGAAGTCGGCAATGCGCTGTTGAATCACCTCGGGCCGCCCGAGCAGCAGCGGCCGCGCCAGGCCTTCGTCCACCACCACCTGGGCGGCGCGCAGCACGCGCTCGTCCTCGCCCTCGGCATAGACGACGCGCTTGGGCGCCCGCTTGGCGGCCGCGAACAGCGGCTGCATGCTGCTGCCCGACTGGTAGACGAACTGCGACATGCGCTGGCGGTAGGCCGGCATGTCGGCAATCGGCCGGCTGGCCACGCCGCTGTCCATCGCGGCCTGTGCCACCGCCGGCGCCACGACCTCGATCAGCCGCGGGTCGAAGGGCTTGGGAATCAGGTAGTCACGGCCGAAGCGCAGGCCCACGGCGCCGTAGGCCGCGGCCACCACCTCGGGGATCTCGGCATGCGCCAGCTCGGCGATGGCGCGCACGGCGGCCAGCTTCATGGCCTCGTTGATCGTCGTCGCGCCGGTGTCCAGCGCGCCGCGGAAGATGAAGGGGAAGCACAGGACGTTGTTGACCTGGTTGGGATAGTCGGAGCGGCCGGTGCCGATGATGGCGTCGGGCCGCACGGCCAGCGCCTCCTCCGGCATGATCTCCGGCGTCGGGTTGGCCATGGCCAGGATGATGGGATCGCGCGCCATCGTCTTGACCATCTCGGGCTTGAGCACGCCGCCGGCGGACAGGCCCAGGAAGATGTCGGCCCCGGGGATGACCTCGGCCAGCGTGCGGGCGCCGGTGTCGCGGGCATAGCGGGCCTTGTTCGGGTCCATGCCCTCGGCGCGGCCCATATAGACCAGGCCCTTGGCGTCGCTGACGAAGATGTTCTCGATCTTCAGGCCCAGGCTGACGGCCAGGTCCAGGCAGGCCAGCGCCGCGGCACCGGCGCCCGAGGCCACCAGCTTGACCTCGGCGATGTTCTTGCCGACATGCCTGAGCGCATTCAGGATGGCCGCCGCCGCGACGATGGCCGTGCCGTGCTGGTCGTCATGGAAGACCGGGATCTTCATGCGCTCGCGCAGCTTGGTCTCGATGTAGAAGCACTCGGGCGCCTTGATGTCCTCGAGGTTGATGCCGCCGAAGGTGGGCTCCAGGCGTGCGATGGTGTCGATCAGCGCATCGGGGTCGTTCTCGGCCAGCTCGATGTCGAACACGTCGATGCCGGCGAACTTCTTGAACAGGCAGCCCTTGCCTTCCATGACCGGCTTGCTCGCCAGCGGGCCGATATTGCCCAGGCCCAGCACCGCCGTGCCGTTGGTGATGACGGCGACCAGGTTGCTGCGCGCCGTCAGGTTGCCGGCCTCCTGCGGGTCGTCGACGATGGCCATGCAGGCATCGGCCACGCCGGGCGAATAGGCCAGCGACAGGTCGCGCGCGGTGGCCATCGCCTTGGTCGGCGTGACGGAGATCTTGCCCGGCGTCGGGTAGCGGTGGTAGTCGAGCGCGGCCTCGCGCAGCTTGTCGGTCATGACTGTCTCCTGTCGTTCTTGGGCATTGGGCTTGGGTTCAGGCAACGGGCGCGGGCTCATGCAGGGCCTGCCTGACGAGGGCCAGCAGGGCGGCGGGCCGGTCGGCATGCACCCAGTGGCCGGCGCCGTCTATGACCTGCACGTCGACCTGCGGGAACATCGGCCGGAAGTCCGCGCCATCCAGCTGCGCGACGTAGTCGGACTGCCCACCGGCGATCACCGTCAGCGGGCCGGCATAGCGCTTGCCCAGCAGCTCGCTCGGAAAGCCGCACAGCTGCGGCATCGCGGTGCTGATGCCCATCAGGTTGATGCGCCAGTCGAAGTGGGCGTTATGCATGACGAGGTTCTGCATCAGGAAGGGCACGACGCCGGGGTCGGACACCGCCTGCTGCAACCGCCCCTGCACCTCGGCGCGGCTGATGGCGGCCATCACGTTGACGCCGCGCATGGCCTCGGCGAAGGGCGTCTGCTGGTCGGCATAGGCGACCGGCGCGATGTCGACGACCACCAGCCGGCCGACCCGCTGCGGATGCCGCAGTGCCAGGGCCATCGCCGTCTTGCCGCCCATGCTGTGGCCCAGCACCGCGGGCGCCTTCAGGCGCAGGCGGTCGATGAGCTGCAGCACGTCGTCGGCCATCTCGACATAGCCCATCGCATCGGCCCAGGGCGAGGCGCCATGGTTGCGCAGGTCGACGCTGATGACGGTGTGCGTGGGCGCCAGCTGGCGGGCGATGCTGCGCCAGTTGCTGCTGGAGCCGAACAGCCCGTGCAGCAAAAGCAGCGGCGGCCCACTGCCGACGGTCTCGGAGGCGAGAGCGAGTGCCATCGGCTTACTTCTTCTTCTGCGGTGGCAGGTCGGTGCAATGGCCTTCGAAGACCTCGGCGGCCATGCCGATGGACTCGCCCAGCGTGGGGTGCGGATGGATGGTCTTGCCGATATCGGCCGGCTCGCAGCCCATCTCGATGGCGAGACACACCTCGCTGATCAGGTCGCCCGCATGCGTGCCGACGATGCCGCCACCGACGATGCGGTGCGTGGCCTCGTCGAACAGCAGCTTGGTGAAGCCCTCGTCGCGGCCGTTGGCGATGGCGCGGCCCGAGGCCGCCCAGGGGAAGACGGCCTTGCCCACCTTCAGCCCCTCGGCCTTGCACTGCTCCTCGGTTTTGCCGGCCCAGGCGACCTCGGGGTCGGTGTAGGCCACCGACGGGATCTGCCGCGCATCGAAGAAGGCCGGCTCGCCATGGGCGGCCTCGGCGGCCACATGCGCCTCGTGGACCGCCTTGTGCGCCAGCATGGGCTGGCCGACGATGTCGCCGATGGCGAAGATGTGCGGCACGTTGGTGCGCATCTGCCTGTCGACGTCGATGAAGCCGCGGTCGGTGACGGCCACGCCGGCCTTGTCGGCGGCGATCTTCTTGCCGTTGGGGCTGCGGCCGACGGCGACCAGCACGAGGTCGTAGACCTGCGCCTCCGTCGGCGCCTTCTCGCCCTCGAAGCTGACCTCGATGCCGGCCGTCGTCGCCTTGGCACCGACCGTCTTGGTCTCCAGCATCACGTTGTCGAAACGCGGTGCGTTGACCTTCTCCCAGACCTTGACGAGGTCGCGGTCGGCGCCCTGCATCAGCCCGTCCAGCATCTCGACGACGTCGATGCGCGTGCCCAGCGTCGAATAGACGGTGGCCATCTCCAGGCCGATGATGCCGCCGCCGATGACCAGCATGCGCTTCGGGATGCCCTTGAGCAGCAGCGCACCGGTCGAGTCGACGACGCGCTCGTCCTCCGGCATGAAGGGCAGCTTCACCGCCTGCGAGCCGGCGGCAATGATGGCCTTGGCGAACCTGACGACGGTCTTCTTGCCGTCGCTCGCGACCACCTCGACATGGTGCGGGTCGAGGAAGCTGCCGACCCCCGTGACGACCTCGACCTTGCGTGCCTTGGCCATGCCGGCCAGGCCGCCGGTGAGCTTCTTGACGACGCCGTCCTTGAAGCCGCGCAGTGCGTCGATGTCGATCTCGGGTGCCGGGAACTTGATGCCGTGCTTGCCCAGCGACTTCACCTCGTCCATCACGCTGGCCGTGTGCAGCAACGCCTTGGACGGGATGCAGCCGACGTTCAGGCAGACGCCGCCCAGCGTGGCATAGCGCTCGACGAGGACGGTCTTCATGCCGATGTCGGCGCTGCGGAATGCAGCGGAGTAGCCGCCAGGGCCGGCGCCGAGCACGAGCATCTCGCACTCGACATCGACCTTGCCGGCGAAGCTGCCAGCGGCGGGTGCGGGGGCTGGCGCTTTGGGCGCCGCAACTGGTGCCGCGGGCGCCGGAGCAGGCGCACTCGCCGTTGCGCCTGCCGCCTCGATGACAAGGATCACCGAGCCCTCGCTGACCTTGTCGCCCAGCTTGACCTTCAGCTCCTTCACGGTACCGGCATGGGTGGACGGGATCTCCATCGAGGCCTTGTCGGACTCGACCATGATCAGCCCCGTCTCCACGGCGATCACCTCGCCCGGCTTGACCATCAGTTCGATGATGGCGACGTCCTTGAAGTCCCCGATGTCGGGAACCTTGACTTCAATCAGTTGAGTCATCGGATTTCCCTTCAGTTCAGAACAGCACGCGCCGCAGATCGGCGAGCACGTTGGCGAAATGGACGTTGAAGCGGGCGGCCGCGGCGCCGTCGATGACGCGGTGATCCCAGGACAGCGACAGCGGCAGCGTCAACCGCCAGCTAGATGTCTTGCCATCGCTGGAATGCTGCTTCCAGTAGCTCTTGCAGACGCCCATGATGGCCACCTCGGGCGCGTTGATGATGGGCGTGAAATAGATGCCGCCGATGCCACCCAGCGAAGAGATCGTGAAGGTGCCGCCCTGCATCTGGTCGGGCTTCAACTTGCCGTCGCGCGCCAGCTTGGCCAGCTCGGCCATCTCTGTCGCGATCTGCGGCACGGTCTTCTTGTCGACGTCGCGGATGACCGGCACCATCAGCCCGTTGGGCGTGTCGGCCGCGAAGCCGATGTGCCAGTAGTTCTTCATCACCAGCGCGTCGCCATCCAGGCTGGCGTTGAACTCGGGGAACTTCTTCAGCGCCGCGACGGCCGCCTTCATCATGAAGGGCAGCATGCTGATCTTGACGCCGGTCTTCTCCAGCTCCTTGTTCATCTGCACGCGGAACTGCTCGAGCTCGGTGATGTCGGCCTCGTCATGCGTGGTGACATGCGGGATGACGACCCAGTTGCGGTGCAGGTTGGCGCCCGAGATCTTCTTGATGCGCGATATCTCCTTGCGCTCGACCGGGCCGAACTTCGCGAAGTCGACTTTGGGCCAGGCCAGCAGGTCCAGGCCGCCGCCGCCAGAAGCGGCGGCCGTCTTGGGCGCCGGGGCCGCTGCGGCAGGCGCGCCGGCGCCCTTGGCAAAGGCCTCGACGTCCTCGCGCAGGATGCGGCCATGGGCGCCGCTGCCCTTCACATGGCCGAGGTTGACGCCCAGCTCGCGCGCCAGCTTGCGCACGGCCGGGCCGGCATAGGCGAGCGCAAAGGCGCTCTCGTCGACGGCTGCGCCGGTGCTGGCCGCCGGTGCGGCAGCGGGGGCCGCAGCCGCCACCGCTGCGGCCGCAGGTGGTGCCGCCGTGGCCTCACCCGTGACCAGCGACAGGATCACCGAGCCTTCGCTGACCTTGTCACCGACCTTGATCGTGATGGCCTTGACGACGCCCGACAACGGCGCCGGCACGTCCATCGTCGCCTTGTCGGATTCGAGCGAGATCAGCGGGTCCTCGGCCTTTACCGTGTCACCGACCTTCACAAAGATCTCGATGACCGGCACGTCCTTGAAGTCGCCGATGTCGGGCACGCGCACCTCGGCCACGCCGGCCGGTGCGCTGACGGCGGATGGCGGCGCGACGACGCTGGGCTTGGCCGCCTCCGCGGGTGCGGCGGCTGGAGCGGCAGCGCCCTCGGCTTCGAAGACCATGATGACGCTGCCCTCACTGACCTTGTCGCCGACCTGCACGCGGATGGCTTGAACCTTGCCGCCGCGCGGCGCCGGCACGTCCATCGTCGCCTTGTCGGACTCCAGCGACAGCAGCGGGTCCTCGGCCTTCACCACGTCGCCGACCTTGACGAAGATCTCGATGACCGGCACGTCCTTGAAGTCGCCGATGTCGGGCACCTGGATGTCGATTGTTTGGCTCATCGCTGTGCTCCTCAGACGGTCCACGGGGCGGCGCGTTCGGCGTCGAGCCCGTACTTGGCAATCGCCTCGGCCACGACGGCCGGCTTGATCGCGCCGTCATCGGCCAGCGCCTTCAGCGCCGCCACGGCCACATGCCAGCGGTCGACCTCGAAGAAGCGGCGCAGCTTGCGCCGGTAGTCGCTGCGGCCGAAGCCGTCGGTGCCCAGCACGACATAGCGCCGCCCGGCGGCCTGCACCTGCTCGCGCACCTGGTCCGCGTAGTTGCGCATGTAGTCGGTGGCGGCGATGACCGGGCCGTCGTGGCCGGCCAGGCATTGCTCGACATGGCTGAGTCGCGGAGCCGAGGTCGGATGCAGGCGGTTCCAGCGCTCGGTCGCCATGCCATCGCGGCGCAGCTCGTTGTAGCTGGTGGCGCTCCACACGTCGGCCGTGACGCCGAAGTCGGCTTTCAGCAGTTCGGCCGCGGCCATCACCTCGCGCAGGATGGTGCCGCTGCCCATCAGCTGCACGCGCAGGCCTTTCTTGGCCGTCTTGCCGCCGTCGCTGAGCTGGTAGAGGCCCTTGAGGATGCCCGCCTCGCTGCCCTCGGGCATGCCGGGGTGCGGGTAGTTCTCGTTCATCAGGGTGACGTAGTAGTAGACGTCCTCCTGCTCGGCGTACATGCGCCGCATGCCGTCGCGAATGATGGTCACCACCTCGTAGGCGAAGGTCGGGTCGTAGCTGATGCAGTTGGGGATGGTGCCGGCCAGGATGTGGCTGTGCCCGTCCTCGTGCTGCAGGCCTTCGCCGTTCAGCGTCGTGCGGCCGGCGGTGCCGCCGAGCAGGAAGCCGCGGGCGCGGATGTCGCCGGCCAGCCAGGCCAGGTCGCCCACGCGCTGCAGGCCGAACATCGAGTAGTAGATGTAGAACGGGATCATCGGCACGTTGTTCGTGCTGTACGAGGTGGCCGCGACGATCCAGCTCGACATCGCCCCGCCCTCGTTGATGCCCTCCTGCAGCACCTGCCCGTCCTTGGACTCGCGGTAGTACATCAGCTGGTCGGCATCCTGCGGCTTGTAGAGCTGGCCCAGCGACGACCAGATGCCGAGCTGCCGGAACATGCCCTCCATGCCGAAAGTGCGCGACTCGTCGGGCACGATGGGCACGACATGCTTGCCGATCTGCTTGTCGCGCACGAGGGTGCCGAGCATCTGCACGAAGGCCATGGTCGTGCTGATCTCGCGCTCGCCGCTGCTGTCCAGCAGGCGCTGGAAGCTGGCCAGCGGCGGGATCTCCAGCGCCGCCGACTTGCGCCGCCGCTGCGGCAGATAGCCGCCCAGCGCCTCGCGCCGGGCGCGCAGGTACTTCATCTCCGGACTGTCTTCGGGCAGCTTGATGAAGGGGATGTTGGGCAGGTCCTCGTCGGACACCGGGATCTGGAAGCGGTCGCGGAAGCCGCGCAGCGCGTCCTGCGTCATCTTCTTGGCCTGGTGGGCAATCATCTGGCCCTCGCCCGACTCGCCCATGCCATAGCCCTTCACGGTCTTCGGCAGGATCAAGGTCGGCTGGCCGGTGTGCTTGACGGCCGCGGCGTAGGCGGCGAAGACCTTGACCGGGTCATGCCCGCCGCGCGTCAGGCCCCAGATCTCGTCGTCGCTCATGTCGGCCACCAGCGCGCGCGTCTCCTCGTACTTGCCGAAGAAATGCTCGCGCACGTAGGCGCCGCTCTTGCTCTTGAAGTCCTGGTACTCGCCGTCGACGCATTCCTCCATGCGCTGCAGCAGCTTGCCGCTCTTGTCCTTGGCGAGCAGCGCGTCCCAGCCGCTGCCCCACAGCACCTTGATGACGTTCCAGCCGGCGCCGCGGAAGACGCTCTCCAGCTCCTGCACGATCTTGCCGTTGCCGCGCACCGGGCCGTCCAGGCGCTGCAGATTGCAGTTGATGACGAAGACCAGGTTGTCCAGGTTCTCGCGGCCGGCCAGCGAGATAGCGCCCAGCGATTCGGGCTCGTCCATCTCGCCGTCGCCCATGAAGGCCCAGACCTTGCGTGGTGCGGTGTCGGCCAGGCCGCGGCCGTGCAGGTATTTGAGGAAGCGCGCCTGGTAGATGGCCATCAGCGGCCCCAGGCCCATGGACACGGTGGGGAACTGCCAGAAGTCCGGCATCAGCCAGGGATGCGGGTAGGAGGAAATGCCGCCGCCATCGGCCTCCTGCCGGTAGTTCAGCAACTGCTGTTCGGTCAGCCGGCCTTCGAGGAAGGCGCGCGCATAGATGCCCGGCGAGCTGTGGCCCTGGATGAAGAGCAGGTCGCCGCCGTGGGTGTCGGTGGCCGCATGCCAGAAGTGGCCGAAGCCGATGTCATAGAGCGTGGCCGCGGACTGGAAGCTGGCGATGTGGCCGCCCAGCTCCGACGAGTCCTTGTTGGCCCGCAGGATGATGGCCATCGCGTTCCAGCGAATGATGGAGCGCAGCCGGTGCTCGATGGCACGGTCACCGCTGCTCTTCTCCTCGCGCTCCGGCGGGATGGTGTTGCAGTAGGCCGTCGTCAGCGAGCGCGGTACATAGACGCCGTGGCGGCGGCCTTGGTCGACGAGCCGGTTGATCAGGTAGTTACTGCGCTCGGCGCCTCGGTGCTGCTGGACCGCGCTCAATGCATCGACCCACTCGCCCGTTTCGACGGGGTCGGTATCACCCATGGTGCTCATGCTGTCTCCGGTTTTCCGCCGTGTCTCGCATCCGTGATGCGGCCGGCTTCCGGAATTAGCAACGGACGTGCCAGTGCGACCTTTGCACGGAGCACCCACTTAAGTCATTGATTTGAAATAGATTCCTTTTCCTGGCGGTTGGCACGGCACTGGATATCCGGCATTTGCCCGGCTGCCCGGTCCGGACCACCGGGCGGCCCCCTCCGAACAAACCCTTGAAGTTGATATCGCGGTCTACGCCAACTCCGGCCGACCCGGGTTGCCCTGAAAGTTACCCGGCCAGATGCCGGAGTTCCTGGACTTCACCGGCTGAGACGGGACAAAGAAAAGGCGCCAAGTCGTTGATTTACTTGGCGCCTTTGGGCTTGCACGGTTCCTTGCGGAACCTAATCTGGTGGGCCGGGGTCACACGCACGCCCCTATGAAACGTCGCGATTTCGACACACTGTTATCCGGTTTTTTATCCGGTGGAGCCCAGCCACCGACGGTGGTTAGGGACGGCTGCGCCAGCGCCATGAACCCGTTTGAGCCGTCCGGCAGCAGCGCCAACGTGATGAGCTGGCCGCTACGGCCGGCCAGCGTCTGGCAGTTGAACAGGCAGCTGGTCGAGCGCGAAGCTGCCGGAACAGCTGCAGCTGGCGACGGAGCCCTGGAAGGTGCCGTCGTCGGCCACCATGCTGCACGCCCAGCTCGGGCGCCACCTGGCCGCGCCGCGAGCCCCGTCAGGGAAGCAAGCGAGCCGCCAATGTCTTGGCAGAAGCTCCGGCATCGCCAGGCGGCGAGGCGCGAGAGCGGCGGGCTCATGGGGTGAGCCGTCAGCGCTCTATCTCGATGGTGTCGGCCACGCCCGCTGCCGGTGGAGCTTGCATGCGGGCTTCCCTCAACGCCAACGCGCTGGGCGTCTGCTTAGACTCCCGGGCGCTGCAAATAGCGGCGAAGGGAGAAACCATGAAACGCATCACCGTTCACTATTACTACGTGCTCGTACCTGACGGCACGCAAAGCGTACACGACACGCTCACCCAGCTTCTAACGCTGCCGCTCGACCAACGACTCAGGCAGTGTGGTGCGCACCGTGTGCGGCTTGACGATGTATTCCCGCTTGCTCAGCCGGACAACTCTGTCAACTGGCATCTGAAATTTTCGAAGTTTAGAGACGACAACTGGCCAGGTGTGTCTGCGCTGGCCTTGCCGGCAAAAGATCTGGAACTAAATCAAGACGAATCTCTTTCCGAAGAAACGTTGGTGGTTTTTTCGACGCGGGACAATCGTCTGGTAATCCAATACAACCATTTTGGAGTCAGAGCTTCATCGGTTAAGGAATATTTGAATCAAGCACTCAACAATCCGGTCGGGTATTCGCTCACTCCGGTTTTGACGAATGAAGCACTTGCCAAATATCAAGCCAAAAGCATCGTCACGGCCGTTGAGGCAACTATTGAAGGCATTAGTGAAGCCGATATCGCGTTGATGAACGGCAGCGGTCTCGAAGCAGCAATCGCCAAATCGGTCGAGGCCAAGGTCAATCGCTTCGAATTCAAGTTTTCGGTTGACGCACGGGTAAAGACAAACAAGGTTGATAGGCCCTGGGTTATGCGGATCGTTGACAACATCCGCAATAGAGGCGGGGACAACGATTGCCTTAAAGTTTCAGCGAAGGCAAACCAGGAAGACGCCGTTGAAGTTATTGATCTCCTCGAAAGCAAGAAGGTGACGACCTTTGATGCCGACGCTATAGACCGCACTGCCGGTCGGCGGTACGATTCGAGCCAGCTTTTTGCGCTGCTGGATCAATCAATGAGGGACTGGCAATGATCAATTCACGCATCATCGAAAGGGCCTACCCCTATGCCATTTCGATTTGCGTGGCATTGTTAATCTGGAGCGAAGGCTTCGCTCCTGCGCAAGGAAAATCGGACGGTTTGCTGACCGCGGCGATCAGCGTTTCGGCGATCCTGATGGGCTTCCTGGGTACCGCAAAGGCAATGTTGTTGAGCTTTAGTTCGTCACGCTTTGCCTGGATGAAGACTAATCAGATGGTGTGGAAGTTGCTGCTTGGGTATCTGCGGGCCGCGTTTCGACTCAGCATGATTTCTTGTGCCGCGTCGCTTGCGCTGCTCTCCTTAGACCAGGCGAAACTCCCCCCTGCAGCCACGCCGGTAGTTTTTCCCTTTTGGGCCGGCCTGTTCATTCTGTCCGGACTGACGTTTTACCGAGTTGTCGCGGTTTTCTTTTCACTGCTGGCCGCCGAGGGCGCGTCGAAGCGGTAATGACCTGCCCGGTTTCTCCGAGACATTGATTCCCAGAGAAGATGGCTCCATCCCCCGAGGAGCCCATGAGAAAGAGTCGATTCACCGAAGAGCAGATGGTGGCGATCCTGCGCGAAGCGGACCGC